>Ga0172363_10000001_pt1 | contig 258297 bp, 262 predicted proteins | sample LakKivs2_kivu2a2_FD_114541 | JGI IMG/M metagenome (GOLD analysis project Ga0172363, IMG submission 114541) | Sediment microbial communities from Lake Kivu, Rwanda - Sediment s2_kivu2a2 | ecosystem: Environmental > Aquatic > Freshwater > Lake > Sediment | place: Rwanda: Western Province, Lake... | reverse complement strand
GGGTGCGCGCATCCTGGAATGCGGAGCATACTGGAGAGGGCGTCAGAGCTGGGCAGGATTGATGTTGCAGTCGGCGGGTTCCACGGGGCCTCAGTGAGCGAGTTCCCCAGGGACCTGATCCAGCTCGTCATCTGCCATTGCACCATGATGAAGAGCGAGCTCCTGAGCTCCTTCGGCTCAAGGGCCTCCATAGGCAAGGTGGGCGACCGTTACGAATTCGGTCCTTGAAGGCCGGCTGGATTTCTAGAGAGAATCGTTACAGCTTCTTGTGGCGGAACCATCAATCGTGGCATTCATGAGACTTCAGGCGTTCCCTCGCGGTCTGCTCGTCGGAAGCCGGAGGCACGATCATCCTGTCCTTGAGCACGGCGTTGTTCGGCCAGTCTTCTTGACCACAGATCTCTGGTCGCGCAACGGATTGAATCGCCCGGACAACGAATTCGCGGCTAACCTGTAAGCCGTCATTGGCTTAGTCCGCGCTGTCCTAGGATTCGGTGAGGTCGAAAAGATGGCCACCAATGAAACGACCAAGAGATACACGGACAAGTCATTCATCGTCGTCGGGACGCATGGAGACGAGGACATAGAGAAGGCGACCATGGCCTTCGCGTGCGCAGGAGCTTCTTCCGCCTTGGGCATCAAGACGAAGATCTTCCTCACGGGAAACGGCGTCAAGCTGGCCCAGAAGGGCTATGCGGACAAGTTGCCGAATGTGAAGGGTATGGCATCGATCAAGGAACTGATGACCGCGTTCATCGAGGGGGGAGGGGCGCTCCAAGTCTGCATCCCCTGCCTCGAGTCAAGAGGGATCAGGAAGGAATCGTTCGTCGAGGGGACTCAATTCATCAACCTGATGGACTTCGCGGCTCAGACGCTCGACGCGGACAAGGTTTTCACGTGCTAGGCGTCACCGGGGAGGGGAGTGAATGAGCACAGAGTCATGCGGCAAGGAGGCGCACGCCACAGAACCGAGCGCGGGCGGGGGCGTCACGGTCCCCGTTGGGGTGAAAGAGAACCTCGCGTCAGTGAAGCACAAGATCGTCGTCATGAGCGGCAAAGGGGGCGTGGGAAAATCCACAATCGCAGTGAACCTTGCGGTGGCGCTGGCAAGGAAGGGACGGAAGGTGGGCCTGCTCGATGCTGACATGCATGGGCCGAGCGTGCCGAAGCTGCTCGGAGTTCCGAACCTGCCCCTCAGCGTGAACGACAAGGGGTACATCGTGCCTATGAATGTCCCGCCGGGGCTCAAGGTCATCTCGATCGCATTCCTCGTTAGCGACAGGGACGCGCCTGTCATCTGGCGCGGCCCTGTCAAGATGGGCGCGATCAAGCAGTTCCTGGAGGAGGTCGAATGGGGCAGGCTGGACTACCTTATCGTGGACCTGCCGCCTGGCACGGGCGATGAGCCCTTGAGTATCGCTCAGCTGATTCCGTCGGCAGATGGCGCGCTGATAGTCACCACACCCCAGGACGTCGCGCTCCTCAGCGTGAGGAAATCGATCAATTTCGCGAAGGCCGTCAAGCTGCCAGTCATAGGCCTCGTCGAGAACATGGCCGGTCTGACTTGCCCGTACTGCGGGAAGAAGATAGACGTCTTCGGAGACGGAGGGCCGGAGAAGGCGGCGAAGGACATGGCGGTCCCTCTCCTCGGAAGCCTCCCTCTGAGCCCGGAGATCGCCAAGAGCGGCGACGAGGGCAGGCCCTTCGTCGCCCAGAAGGACAACGAAGTCGCCAGGGTATTTGACGAGATCGCTGACAAGATCACCAACTCGATAGAGAAGAAGGGATGAATGAAAGGCGGGTTCGGCAGGAGACTCATGACAATGGCACCGATGAGATCGTTCAAGTGTTATGCGTGCGGGCACGAATGGCAGGAACCGTTCGGAACCGGAAGGCCCGCGGTCTGCCCCAAGTGCCACAGCATGAACATCCACAGAAACGAGCCTGGGCGCGGACCCAGCGGCACGGATGACGCAGCGTGGAACAGATCAAGAGCATCATCAGTCCAGGGCAGGGGACGCGGAGGGACCAGAGGTAGCCCCAGGAGAGGAACGTGACAGTGAACCTCGACGAAGTGGACTTCGGCTCCAGCGGATGCGTATGCCCGAAGTGCGGAAAGGAGGTCACCCACGAGAAGCGGGGCATCCCGTGTTCAGAGCTGAAGTGCCCGGTCTGTGGAACCCCCATGAAGGGCAGGAAGTGCATGGAAGACTAGAGTGAGAGTTCAGAAAGGAGGATCAGCAAATGACCACGCACGAGAGAGTCTGCATCACATCGACAGGCCACACCGCATCGGACCCGTTTGACCCTCGATTCGGCCGGTGCTCGTTCTTCCTCATCGTTGACGGTCTCGAGAACGAGTTCAGGGCCGTCGAGAACCGAGCGCGGTTCCTTGGGAACGGAGCGGGGATCCAGGCCGCTCAGGAGATAGCCAACCTCGATGTGACCGTCCTGTTGACGGGAGATCTGGGGCCGAACGCCTTCCGCGTGGTCGGCGCCGCGGGCATCCGGACTTACCGCGCATTTGGCCGCAACGCCCTGGAAGTCCTGTCAGAATATCGTGCTGGGAAGTTGCAGGAAATAAACGCTCCGACAGGGCCGGGACATCACGGCGGCGGAGGTCGCGGACAAAGATGGATGGGCCAGGGGCAGGAGGGCGCCGACGATCATGGATACCGAGGATCGGCCTGAAGACGAGCTTGACACGCTCGTGGAGCAGATATCGAGGATCATCGAACATGGCGATGAGAAGCTCTATTCGAAAGAGGTCCTGCGGGAGTTCAGGAACCCTTCCCAGGTCGGGCGGATGCCCGACGCGGATGCCGAGGGCATCGCAGATGGGCTCTGCGGAGACACCATGGAATTCTATCTGAAGATCAGGTCCAGGGTGGTAGACATGTGCACCTTCTACACCGACGGTTGCGGTGCCACCATCGCCTGCGGCAACAGGCTGGCGCGGCTGGTCATCGGGAAGACCGTCGACGATGCCATGAGTATCAAGCCCAGCGACCTGATCTCGCTCCTGAACGGCCTGCCCGAAGCTCACGAGCACTGCGCGTCCCTTGCGGTGATCGCGCTCAGGAACGCGATCAGGAACTACGGGGCGCGCGCCGAGGGGGTCGTCCACCAATGAAGCTGCGCAGATACAGGTGCGAAGGGTGCGGCCTGGAGCTCGCGCTTGAGAGCCCGCCTGAGAAGTGTTTCTGCTGCGGCTCGACGAAAATCGTCAGGGACGGGTGGAAGCAGAGATACAAGAGGCTCAGGACGGAAGCATCGGAAACAAGGAGATGATATCGTGAAAGTTTGTGTACCCACAAGCGGGAGAGGCGGATGCGACGACGCGGTCAGCGAGCACTTCGGCAGGGCTCCGACCTACACGGTCGTCGACACAGAGGACTGGAGAGTGAATGTGTTTGAGAACACGAGCGAGCACATGGGAGGCTCGGGCAAGCCGCCCGAGCAGATCGCCCAAACAGGCGCCCAGGTGCTGGTGTGCTCAGGGCTGGGGCCGAGGGCGATAGGCCTGTTCGAATCGTACGGGATCGAGGTGTACGTCGGCGCTCAGGGGACAGCGCGAGAAGCCGTCATGATGTGGCGCGCTGGCCAGCTCCAGAGGGCCTCTGACGAGAACGCCTGCCGCGACCACAGGCACTAGGCGCGGCCATTCGGATGCGACAGGATTCGCTGTCGCATCGACGTTTAACAGGAAGCAACATGGTGCGCATCGCGGTGGCGAGCGGCAAAGGGGGAACGGGCAAGACCCTCGTGGCGACGAACCTAGCGGCGGTTGCGAAGAACGCCATGCTCGTCGACTTGGACGTCGAGGAGCCCAACTGTCACCTCTTCTTCACAGTCAGCGGGGAGTCCAGCGAGGTCGTCTACCGCAAGGTCCCCGCAATCGACAAGGACAAGTGCACGCTCTGCGGAAACTGCGCGAAGGTCTGCGAGTTCGGAGCGATAGTCTCCCTCCCCAGGAACATCATGATCTTCGACGAGCTGTGCCACGGATGCGGCGCGTGCTCAAGGTTCTGTCCGGAGGACGCCGTCGAAGAACGCGACCATGCGATGGGCGAGATCATTCAGGCCAACGCCGAAGGGCTGCGCGGCCTGGTATATGGAAGGCTCAGAATAGGAGAGGCGGCGGCCTCGACCCTTATCAGACGGGTCAAGAAGAGGATACCCTCGGACGGGCTCAGCGTGATAGACTGTCCGCCCGGCACAGCGTGTCCGGCCGTGGAGAGCGTTCGAGGCTCGGACATCTGCGTGCTCGTGACGGAGCCGACGCCCTTCGGGTTCCACGACCTGAAGTTGGCGCTGGCGGTCACTAAGAAGCTCAGGGTCCCTCGCGTCGTCCTCCTGAACAAGGTGGGGCTCCCGGGACCCGACGTCGAGGCTTTCTGCGACTCGAACGACATACCGATCGTCGGCCGGATCGGGCATGAGAGGACGATTGCGGAGACGTATTCCGAAGGGCGCCTCCTCTGCTCGAGCGACGGCCATGCACGGCTCTTCAGGTCCGTGCTCTCGAGGATCCTCGAGGAGGCCGGAAGGCCATGAAGGAGATCGTGGTCCTCAGCGGAAAGGGCGGGACGGGGAAGACGGTCCTTCTGGCCAGTTTCGCTTCACTTGCTAGGAACGCCGTGATCGCGGACTGCGACGTGGACGCACCCAACCTGCACCTGGTGCTGGCGCCCGAGGTCAAGGAGTCCGGACGATTCAGCTCGCAGAAGGTTGCGGTCATAGATGGGAGGAACTGCAACAGCTGCATGGAGTGCGTGTCCGCCTGCAGGTTCGACGCGCTCACGACCATCGGGAATGGTTCGTTGAAGAAGGTCGCAGTCGACACGGATGCGTGCGAGGGGTGCGGCGTATGCATGCGCGTCTGTCCCTCCAAGGCGATCAGACTCGCAGAGCAGGACAACGGCGAATGGTTCGTCTCGCGCACGCGCTTCGGACCCATGGTGCATGCCCTTCTGGCGCCTGGCGGGGAGAATTCGGGAAAACTCGTGGCTCTCGTCAGGCAGAAGGCGAAGGTCATCGCTAACCAGTCGGGAGCGGAGATGGTGCTGGTGGACGGCCCACCGGGGCTGAGTTGCCCCGCAATCTCAGCAGCCGCCGGGGCCGACCTTCTCGTGCTCGTGGCAGAGCCGACGGCATCTGGCTTGAGTGACTTCAGACGCATCGCAGACCTCTGTGCACATATGAAGGCGAAATCTGCGCTTGTTGTCAACCGTTGGGACATCAATCCGAGGGTGACCGAGGAGATCGAACGAGCCGCCAGCATGCGAGGGATTCCCCGGTTCGGGCGAGTGCCCTACGACGAGAGGGTCCCCCTGTCCATGGCGGCCGCCCGAACAGTCACGGAGGAGGATGGCTGCCCTGCGAATGTGGCAATCGTGAACATATGGGAGAAGGTCACATCTTATAAGTATATGTGACTCAAAATAGACGAAATCTATAAATAATTCTGTCCATATAGGACAACCCGATGATGCCACCCTTCGGACCGGGACGCAGGAGAGGAAGGCGCTGGGTAGAGACGCTCCCAGCAGCAGACTACTATCAGCCGAGGATCCCGCCAGGCTACCCAAGGCGCGTCGTGACGATAGGCGTCGAGGAGATAGAGGCGTTGAGACTCGTGGACCTGCTCGGGCAGTCCCAGGAGGAGGCGGCCGCAGCCATGGGGGTCTCGAGGAAGACCCTCTGGAGAGACCTGACCTCGGCTCGGCACAAGGTGGTCGAGGCCCTCATCAGTGGCTGGTCGATCCAGATCGGCGGGGGGAACTACGTTCTGAAGGGTGACGCAGACAGAGGTGAGCGAAGATGGTAGGAGGTTATGGAAGAGGATGCAGGCACAGGCACTGGTACTACGCGACCGGCGTTCCGGGATACGGCAGGGGGAGAGGATACTGCTGGCCCGGTCCGCCAGGATTCGCATATCCGCAGCCGATGCCAGAGGACTGGTGGTACCAGGAGGCCCCTCCGGAACTCAGCCCTGCGGAGGAACTGAACATGCTGGAAGAGGACGAGCAGATCCTTTCGGAGGAGCTTGATGAGATCAGGAAGAGGCTTGACGAGCTGAGGAATGAAGTGAAGAAGGAGGTGAAGTGAAGATGCCATGGGGAGACAGGACAGGCCCTTGGGGCCGCGGCCCGAGGTCGGGCTGGGGCATGGGGTACTGCTCGGGCTACGACACGCCAGGCTACGCCAACCCGTACAATCCCGGAGGGGGAAGATGGGGAGGCCGGGGCCGAGGCTGGGGAAGAGGCTTCGGTCGAGGCCGGGGCTTTGGCAGGATGCTCTGGGCGTATCCGGCCGTGCCATACGCGCCCTACTCCGGCAGTGCGCCGTACTATCCCGAGCCGGTCAGGCCCACAGCCGACCAAGAGAAAGCGTACCTTGAGAAGCTGAGCAAGTCCCTGGAGGAGGAGCTCAGCGAAATCAAGGAGCGGCTGAAGGACCTAGCGTCGAAGAAAACCAAGGAGTGAGCAGGCGCCACACCCTGCTCTTTTTGACTCCATATTCTGATTTTTCCTTGGCGGGACCCGCCTGAATCAAGCTCATTGCCCGCATCGGACGACGCGGGTTCAGCGCCTGATTTCTCGAATCAGTCAAATCATTAAAGACTGGGGTTGACACGTACGCGAGCGGTGAGGGATCACATGCCGATAGTGCACGTCTATGTCTGGAAGGGATTCTCGAGGGAAGCAAAGAAGAAAGTCATTGCGGGCATGACAAAGGTCCTCTGCGACCTTGGCATCCCGACTCAGGCGGTGGAGGTCATCATCCATGATGTGCCCAAGGAGGACTGGGGAGTGGCCGGCGAATGCGCGAGCGAGAAGCTCAAGGACGCACGCATGCCGTGAAGGGCTGGTGCGTCCATCTCCGAATGGCTGTCCCGCATGAAGTCCTCTGCACAAAATGGAAAAGAAAAGACGGGGAAAGTGTTTCTTCCTGCCACAACGAGGCATCAGCCGAGCAGTTCCAGAGATGACTCAAGCATTCCGTTCACGTTCGACAGAGCTGTCTCCAGGATGTCGGCCGAATCCTGAAGATTCTGCACGGCGACGCTGTATTTCTCCGTCAGCGAGGAGATCTCCCAGGAGAAGTCCGTGTCTCCGGAGGCCCTCTTGTCGAGAAGCGAGTAGAGCTCATCGTAGACGTCCGTCATGTGGGCCTCGCGTCCCTGGTTGCCCCACATCAGACCTGGGTAGTCTGGACTCGTGCATTCGATTATGAAGTGTTCGTACACTTCCCTGTCGACGTTCAACGCATAGTATCCGCAGTAGACGTCGAGCAGATTCCACAGGGCATTGACATCGCCCTTCTCCAGGCCATCTATCGTTGCCCTCAGCTGCACGGTGTCGACCTGATAGTGCTCGTGCCTGAGCATGGATTCGTCTCCCCACCCACCGTTTATGATGAGCTTCGAGAAGATCTGCTTCGTGGATTGCATCATCAGAGCGTTCACTTCGTCAGCGTTCTCGAAAGACCCGCCCTTCTTGATCTTGTTCCACAAATCCCTGCCGAGCTCCTTCAGCTGAGTCAGCTCCTCGTTGACCTTCGCCTTCGAAACGCCGGCCTGCGTCCATGCACTCTGGTTGATGGTGTTCTTTATGAAATCCGCCCACTGGGAGAAGTCGTATGGTACCACTGCGGCGCGGTCCAGCATGATCGTGTTTATTCCGCCAGCTATGGCGTTCATCGCGAGGGCCTCGGCAGAGACTATCCCAGTGTCGTTCTGGCAGTGATACATCCCCGCATACAGGGTGCTGCCCCTAGAGCTGACCGACATTGTCTCCATGCCGGATGTGCCGTAGTTCCAGGAATCGACCCAGGTCCCAGGCAGTCCTCCGACGCTGGTGCCCGCGGGGACATAGTAAGCGGACCACGGCGCATGCGTGGTGAAGTACTCGTTGATCGTTGACACGACTTTCATCCGCCACGGGTAGGTCCCCGGGTTTCCGCCCAGGGATACAGTGTAGTCGCCCAGCAGAGAGCCACCAAACTCGACATGCGCGCGCGTCGTTCCACCCCAATCTGGGTGGTCGTAGTGTGCCGTGAAGTGGGATCCTATCGCCCACGCGTTGAGCGTGTCAGCCTTTCCGTACTCCTCGGCACCGATGGCCACGTAGACCAACGTGCATGACGGCTTGTAACCTGAATCGATGATTGCCTTGGCCGACTGCATCATGGCCGAGACGTCGGAGACGTGGTGGTTGAAGCCATACCAGTGCTTGTCGAAGATCGCTCCATGGATTATCAGCTGTTCGGGGTGCTCTGTGCCCGGTATGTAACCCACGACGTTGTAGCTCGTACCGCCGGGCGTCACGGTGCAATCAGCCCACATCTTGACTTCCGCCGATGGGTCAGCGAGCGAAAGAGCCTTCAGCCTGGCGAAGTCAATGTGGCTCACCGTGATCATGGGGATGCCCCAGGTTACAGACTCGGAGTCATGGGTGGTGACGTAGCCCGGCCCCTGCTGATACTCCAGCCAGTGAATGATTATTCCCGCAGCCCCTTCAAGAGTGGCCTGCATGTGAGGGAAGTTGCACCAGTACATTTCCTCAGAATACACATCGCAGAGCACTATCTTGTTCGTGACATCCTTGCCGATGTAGTCCGAACTTGTCCCAAGCCCCACGTAGACCATCGATCTCGTGATCCCGCCATCGGGATCATGGTTCGGGTTCTGCACCGTTCCGGGCAGGCCGCTCGGCACGGCGCCAAGCATCGTATCGCTCTCGCCCGCGACTTGGACATATGCTTGAGCGTTGACTGTGAAGGCGTCGACCGGGAAAGGCTCCATCGCGACGTCCTGCAGCCCGATTCTCTCCATTTCGGCCCTGACCCATACTGCAGCGTTATGGTCTGCCTCGCTTCCAGCAGGTCTCCAGCACCCTCTCCCTTGATCGTCAACGATGCAGTTGACGCTTGGGTCGTAGGACAAAAACTGATCGACACTCATCGCATAGTCAGCCGCACCCACCGCCGCAGCCATGGCCAACTCTTCCTCGGTGAGAAGGCTCTTGCTTTGCTTCGCCGCGGCGGAAGGCGAAATCGCGGTCAAAGACATGCACACTACGAGCGCTATCGCTAATGCCAAGATAGCTTGTCTTTTCATCTCAACCCCCCGTTCATCTCGAGTCAGGAATTCCTCTCGAACCCAGACCTCGGCAGGAAATCGAGAAGACATGTAATAACAGTATCGAAGAGAGCATTTCAGCGCAGGGCAGCGGTTCTAGCTCGGAATAGCTGGCAAAACCGTCTGCCCGTCGACGTTCCCCTTGGCAACGCAAGTCTTCATAATCAGGAGGTCGAGCTGAGGACCAATCCCGACTCAGAATAGTCGGCGACGATGCCTGCCGGCTTCTGAATCTAGCCGTGCTTTCTGAGAATCTGCCAAAGACCCTTCAGAGATCATGGGCCTCTGCCCAGAAACCATGAAATACGCACAATCGACTCCCATCGAGCCGGTGGGTCGTATTAGGAAGGCTCAGGTGAACGTGTCCAACCGAGAGAGTCTCTTCAAATCGCTCAGTCCGAACTCCGACCTCCCGTTCGCGAGGGCCGAGTATCGAAAACGCTTCAGAAGACTCCAGACAGCCATGGCCTCCAGAGGCGTCGACGTCCTCTACCTGTCGTCCCCGGAAAGCATCTTCTACATGACGGGGTACAGAGCCGAGTGGTATCAAGCGCAGAGCCCAAGGTTCTGGCTGCCCATGAGCGGGACGGCGGTGAACGCGCACAGCGACCACCTCATCCACTTCGACACGATCGAGGAGAAAGCGATGGCCATCTGCGAGACGGTGGTCGACGACATTAGGGCGCATCCCGAGGAGACCGGCACCTCGATGGTCGACTGGGTCGTCAGCGAGCTGAGCAGGGAGGGCTGGCTTCCGGGGACCGTGGGCCTTGAGCTCTGGAGCTACCGTCCGAACAGAGCAGTGAGCGAGCGTTTCCAGTCGGCGCTTGAGGCCCGAGGATGTGAGGTCGTCGACGGGACCGATCTCGTCAGGGATCTCCGTTCTGTCAAATCCTCCAAGGAGCTGGAGTGTGTCAGGAAGGCAGCAAGAATCGCCGAGGTGGGAATGAAGGCTGCGGCCGACAACATGCGCCCAGGGATGACCGAGCTTGAAGTGTACGGGATAATCACGTCCGCCATGTCCAGGGCGGGCGGGGAGAACCCTGGTATCCCCATACCTGTGATTTCCGGGAAGAGGAGCGCCATGGGCCATGCGCTCGCCTCGAGGAAGAGGATCGCGCGAGGCGATATCGTGAACATAGACGTCTGCGGCGTCCACAACCGGTATCATGCCAACCTCGCAAGGACTTTCTCGATGGGCAGGCAGCCCGTGGATGTCGCGAGGATGGTCGAGCTCTCAGCTGGGGGGTTTGACAGGATCCGGAAGATCGTCCGACCGAACATGCTCGTTTCTGAGTTCGTGGACGAGATGTCCGCTTATTATGAGGATGCTGGAATAAATAAGGACCGGTGGTGGTACGGAGGCTACGAGCTCGGGATAGCCTTCCCTCCCGATTGGGTCGGGCAGTTCGTGTACGACTACGACCTCGACAATCGCGGCAAGCGGTTCGTCCCGGGCACGGTGGTGAACTTCGAGAGCAACTTCTGGCTGCCGCTTGACAAGGGTGTCTCGATCCTGATCGACACGATCGTCTTTGACAGGAACAGAGCGTCGGTCCTCGGAAGGAAGAACGCGGGGCTCGTGGTCCTCTGAACAGTCCAGGCCGAGACGACGCTGCTGTTGAGAATCGAACTTGAAGTTGCACCTAAGTGGAAATGGAATAGAAGAAGGGAGGATGGCCTCCCATTGCCCGAAGAGGGCTGAGTTTACAGTGCAATCGTCGTCGAGCCGCCGATCACATCGGTGTAGTCGTAGGCCGGGTAGTACACTGACTGGCCGTTCCAGTTCGCATCTGGGACGTGCCCTGAGACATAGCCGCCCGCGTCGACGACTATCTGCGATCCCGAGACCTTGGCGTCGACATGGACGCTCCAGGTGACTGTCACGCTGGTCCCCGCGCCCATCGTGCCCAAGGAGACTTCCTGTGACGAGCTGACGAGCGTCATCCCCGATGGCAGGGATATCTTCGCGAACGAATCCGATGCCGGGAACAACGAGCTGTCGAACGGCTGCGGGCAGGGGTAGGTTATCTTCGCGGTGACCGCGACGGTCGATCCTACCTGCGCCTTCCCCCTGAGCTCCGCACTCACGGACCACGGGAGGACTATTGCACCGAAGTAGGGATGTGCGGTCCCGTACTCGGCATAGTCCCATCCGAGCTGGAAGTCCGAGTATGTCCAAGACAATATGCCCGTCCAGTCGTTGAGGTGGAGCGTGTCCCTGCCCCATGTGTCGATGAAGTAGATCAGGGACTGTGAGTCGTCATATCCCATCACGACCCTGTAGTGCCCTCCTCCTCCCGTCGGGGAGTAGTTCATCAGGACAATGACCGGGATGTCATTGGCGATGAGGGTCTTGAGCTCGGGCAGCCAGAACTTCTCGGACGAGAACCCGAAGGCCGCGTAGCCTGTCGCTCTCTCTGGGAATCCGGCGTATGGGCCGACGTTCGGGAAGTAGCTCCCCATGGCCGAGCTGAGCTCGCTGAATTGCCCAGTCCTCACGATATCCGGAGTCCAAGTGCCCATCGAGGATGTCCTCGCCACGTTCATTATCTCCTTCTGGTTGATGTCCGGGCCCCAGTAGTCAAACACCATCTCCAGCGATCCGGCGCCGCAGGAAAGCCCGTTCAACTGCTCGTGGTACGGTATGCCTGCGATCATGTGTGAGGTTGGCAGCGATGGCTTCCCCTCGACATTCACGGCGGGCATCAGGGCCCCTGCGAAGAGGACCGCCAGGGCTATCGATACAACTATCTTCGTGATCTTTCTCAAGCTGGTCTCCCCCTTTCACGAGAGCGCGCACTCAGTATAGAAACATTTAGCTTTCAAGGCACGAATTCTCAGCCACTGCATGCCACATGCGAGCCTGAGCTCATGCACGCCTCTCCTCTCTTGTGGGCGGGCGCGCCCTCGAGTCGATCGAATGCAGAATCGCAAGAACAGGATGCCTGTACGCCATCCTCGGTCCGGAATAACGCATCACGGTGCGCATCCTCTCCCTCATTTCCTCACCGTAGCAGTGGACGGGGCACTTCGCGCAGGTGGGTTTGGACTCAGAGAACACGCAATTGTCCAGTCGCTTCATCGAATATCCCAACAGCTCTCCGCATTCCCTGCAGATGGTGCGGGTCCCGTGGTTCCCCTTGCAGTACATCTCGACCATCGTCGAGACGGTCTTCTTCTCCCTCGCTATCCTGGACCCCTTCATGCTTGGCCCGTGTCTGTCTTGAAGCAACTCCAAGTAAAATACGCTTCCATCTGACGGCAAAGGACATGTTCGAGAAGGACTTCACTCCACGCGCAGCCACTTAGCGGAGACGAAGAACCCCATCGTCAACATCAGCAGCGCGAAGATCGCAAGGTACCCGAGGTTCATCCACTCGATGCCCGTCCCGAGGACGAAGCCCCGCCCTAGGAGCGCGGAGAACGAGACCGGGTTCACGCTCGCGATCGCCTGCATCCAGCTCGGGAACTGCTGGGCCGGGAAGAGCGACGCGCTCGCGAACATCAGCGGCATCGTGATGAAGTTGGACACCACTCCCGGGGTCTGCCAGTCGGTCGACGACGCGGTCACCGCGAGGAACAGGCCCGAGAAGCCCAGTGCAAGGAACATCAGGCCCAGTATCCAGCCCGCCCATTCGATGGGCGAGAGCGTGAACTGCACCCCGAAGGCCAGCGCCGCCCCGATCATCACGGGTATCTGCACGAGCCCCCTGGTCGCGGAGCCGAAAGCCTTGGAGAGGAATATCGTCTCCTTGGACGTCGGTGTGATGAGGATGCGCTTCATGAACCCGAACCGCTTGTCCTGGATCGTGCTCATCGACCCGAACATGCCGACCGAGAGCATCGACGTCGAGAGGACCCCTGGGAGCAGGAAAGCGATGTAGTCGCCCGTGCTGAAGAGGCCCTCCAAGACCGACTTAGGCACGTTCCCGAAGCTCGAGCCGAAGAACGCGAGCCACATGAACGGCTGGACGACGGTGATGAGGATCACGAACGGGTTCCTGAACGTGCGCAGGATCTCCCGCACGTACAGCCCCCAGAATTGGCTCCTCACGCTCATCCCCGGACCCTCCTGATCTCCGCGTAGAACTTCCGTATGTCGCCCATCGGCTGCTCCTCCGCGCCAAGGCGCTTCCCCGTGAGCTCGATGAACACGGTCTCAAGGCTCGGCTTCTCCACGTTTATCCGCTTGATGGCGCCCGTGGGGATTACTCCGAACATGCGAGGGAGGAAGGCCTCGGAGGAGTCGACGCGTATCTGCCACCCCGGTCCCATCGGCTTCACCTCGCGCACCCCCGCGACGGCTTGGATCGCCTTGACGTCGAGCTCCCCCGACATCTCCAGCTCGATCACGTCCCCGCGCACACGCGCCTTGAGCTCCGAGGGAGTGCCCTCGGCGATGATCCTGCCCTTGTCTATGATGGCGACGCGGTCGCACAGGATGTCGGCCTCCTCGATGTAGTGCGTCGTGAGCAGGATCGTGACCCCGAACTCCTTCCTCACCCCGGTGACGATGTCCCAGAGCATGTGCCGGGTGCCCACGTCGAGCCCTATCGTGGGCTCGTCCATGAAGATCACGGACGGCTGGTGGAGCAGCGCGAGGGCGATCTCCAGCTTCTTGCGCATGCCTGAGGACAGGTGGTTCGTCCTGTCGTTCCTATAGTCCTTCAATGCGAAGTAATCGAGCAGCTGGGAGGCCCGGTCCTCCCAGCCCGTCAGGCCTTGGAGCTTCGCCTGGAACCAGAGGTTCTCCCAGACCGAGAAATCGTCGTCGAGGATCACCTCAGCGGCCACCCAGCCGATGCGCGCCCGCTCCTGCATGGCCTCGGTCTGCACATCGAACCCCGCGACCTTGGCGTTGCCAGCTGTGATGTCGCTTATGCCGGTGAGCACCTTGATCAGGGTCGTCTTGCCTGCGCCGTTCGGCCCGAGGAGCCCGAAGATGCTCGCCGACGGGATCGTGAGGCTGACGTGATCGAGGGCGAGCACGCTGTGTCCCGAGCGGGGGCTGCCGTAGCGCTTCGAGAGGTCGTGGACCTCAATGGCCACGGTCGTGCGGGCCTTGACTCCTGTCTTCGGCGTCGCCGGGTCATCGGCGCTTGGAAAGTCAGAGACTGTCGATTCGCTCATCGAAGTCGGGCACGACCGCTGGGGCTGATATCTTCATCCCCTTATCCTGCGGGAGCTCGATAGGCTCGCCTGACCGATCCAACCCGTAGCTTCCAGAATTCCACAAAAACAATGGCAGGGGAGCGCGATACCCTCGCGGGTGTTCAGGATTGAGGAGGACCGAGGAGAGCTCGAGAGCGAAGAGCAGAGGTCTGTACCCTGGTGCGCGGAGCGAGGGACTCAAGAAAGCGGCTAGGCGTCCGCGGAACCGGTCCTCCGTTCGCGCGTGCGCGCTAGTTGTCGCGGCACTTTCAGCCGCACTCGCGGCCGTCGCATTCTCTTCGGGCACGCCGAGACCTGCGACGACCTCAGACGCGGGCATGTGGTCGTTCACGACCGTGGACTCTCCAGGCTATGTCGGCGGGTTCACCTCTGTCGCGACAGATTCCCTATGCAACGCCCACATCAGCTACTGGGACTACTCCGACAACGATCTCAAGTACTCCACCAACGGAGGGGGTTCGTGGGCAAGCTCGATCTTGGACAGCACGGGCATGGTTGGCACCTACACCTCGATCGCGGTCGATTCGGTCGACTGCGTTCACATATCGTACTTCTATTCCAACTATGGAGACCTCAGGTACGCCACGAATGCAGGTGGAGAGTGGGCGATTCACGGATTCGACAGCGCGGCCAGCGTTGGCTGGTTCACGTCGATCGCTGTGGACTCGAACGACGATGTTCACATAAGTCACTGGGACGAATCCAACGGCGACCTCATATACACGACCAACGCGGGCGGGAACTATCTGAACTGCACCGTCGACAGCGTCGGGAACGTCGGTCTCTACACCTCGATTGCCCTTGACCAGGAAGACAAAGTCCACATAGCATACATGGATCTGACAAACGGCTGCCTGAAGTATGCCACGAACGTCGACGGACCTTGGACGAACCACACACTCGATGACATCGGATGCTCGCGCGACGACCTCGGAGACTACACTGCCTTGGCCGTAGACTCTCACGGCAACTCGCACATAGCCTACTGGGACATGACGAACGATGATCTCAAGTATGCAACGAACGCCGACGGATCCTGGGAGACATTGACTCTCGACAGCCCCGGAAACGTCGGCTACTGGCCGTCGATCGCTGTCGATTCCTTTGACGGTATACACATAGCCTACTACGACAGCACGAATGGCGATCTCAAATACGCCACGAACGCGGGCGGGTCATGGATGTGCGATGCGCTGGACACCGCAGGGAACGTGGGCCGGTTCACGTCAATCGCCGTGGATGCCGGCAACCATGTTCACATAAGCTACTACGACTGGACCAACAGCGACCTCAAGTATGCGTACAACACGCTGGCTATTCCTGAGTTCGGGATGGCAGTCGTAGCCATCATCGCCGCGACCGTGTCCGTATTTGTCGCACTGAATCGTGCACATCACCCAGGGAACGATTGAACTGGCGGGAGCAGGTCCTTTCGATCGTCCTGTCAGGTCCTTGAGCTCTCAGAATCGTCCAAGACGAGCGTCGAAGACTCTATCGGTATCTTGACCATCTGTCGAGCAGGTCGCAGATCTCTTCTGCGGCCTCGACCGGATACGCGCCCGCCTTCACCTGGACGCGCACAAACTCTTTGGCCGATTCTATGGAGACCCGGGAGCCTTTCGCAAGCACGGTCGCGAGGATGGACGCCCCGGTCGACTCGCTGACCTCGTACTGGCTCAGGATCTCCCTGAGGTCGTACTTGAAAGAGTTCCCTCGGTGAAGATTCAACATGGAAGTCTTCTGGCTTTCGAGAGGGCGCGGCGGTTTCACATCATCGTATCTGCGTCTCTTGTATCCCGAGGTTCTGGCCAGAGTATCTCTCCTGTTGTCGATGGATACGGCCTGTGGCTACTTAATGTTTGACTGGATACTCAAGTGCCCAAGAATCCGCCCTCATCCACCCGGGTTGACAGCAGCTGGCTGTCCGTCTCTCGCCGTTTCAGGGTTGCACAGGCCACTACAAGTACTAAGACCGATTGGAGCGCGATCAAGGCGAGCGCTAACTGCGCTCACCAAAGGAGAAATCGTAATGAGCTATGGCTCGTACGGAGGCGGCAGCCGGAGATACGACTCGGGCCCCAGGGAGATGCACAAGATAAAGTGCTCCGACTGTGGATCCGAGGCGGAGGTCCCCTTCAAGCCGACAGAGGGACGCGCAGTATACTGCCAGGCCTGCTTCCAGAAGCACAGACCCGCACGAAGAGACTCGTTCTGAGCGTTTTATTCATTCTCATGAATTGACCGTTCGTTTCGTTTTGATTCGCAAACCACTTACACCGTTCTTTTGAACATCTCACCTGCCAGAGACGCTCATCGAAGCCAGGACGCAGACGGACAGAGGAGGAGTCCGTATTCTCGAAGCTTCAAGTAACGCGCGAATCAAGGCTGTGGCAACAATCCGGCTGCCCTGAGCTCCTGGGTTATCTTGTCGACAGCTATCTCGACATCCTCCGGCCTCCGGGCACCGGTGCAGACCAGCTTCCCGCTGCCGAACAGCAGCACGACCACCTTCGGCGAGTCGAGGCGGTACACCAGACCCGGGAACTGCTCGGGCTCGTACTCCACCTTCTCGAGCCCGACGCTTATGGCGATGGAGTTCAGATTGATCTTCGCTCCGAGGTCGCTCGAGGCGACGATGTTCTGGACCTCTATGACGGGGTTGGACTTGACGGGGATGCCCGCGGCCTGGATGTGCTTGATCACCTTGCCAATGGCCTGCTCCACCTGCTCGAGGCTCTTGCTGCCCGTGCACACGGCCTTTCCGCTCCTGAAGAGGAGCGTCGCAGTCTTCGGCTCTTTCAGCCGGTAGATCAGCCCAGGGAACTGCTCGGGGTCGTACTCGGCGCCCTCGAGAGCCATTACTATCGCCTGAAGGTCGAGTTCTCTCCCGAGGGAGGTCGATGCGACGACGTTCTCTATCTTTATGATTGCCATGATGGACACAACACGGGTCTCGCTGTATATCAAGGAGACCCACGTTCAGCATCCTGCCGTGTTCCTTGCCTGTGTACGGTGTCAAATTTGCAGTGGACACCTCCACTTTGGCTCCTTACGATGACCCCGTCACCCAGATCCCATCCGAGGCAGAGTGCGTCGTGTGCATCATTCCAGACCTGATTCGCGTACTCCGACATCCTTGGCGAACCCGGAGATGAAGCTCAGGTTGATGAATATCATCGTAAGAAGGAGGAAGGCCGCATTGATGCTGAGAATCACATCTGCATCTGTCTGACCAGGGAAGTATCCCAAGATCGCTATCTCGAGCGCAACAAGACAGCAGGCAACTGCAGCCACGAGCGAATACGGCCATATTCGGGAGATGAGCTCCTGCCTCTTGCCAGTCAGTTTCTTTCTCCACCATATCAACGGCTTGTCCATCTTTGTCGAATAGGCCCAGGTGATGACGAAGAACGGAATGACAGCGATTCCTCCACCCACGAGAAAAAGGATGAAGAATGACGGAAGGAAGACCGTCCTTCCATTCCTCCTCCGAAGGAAGAACAGTGACCAGATGATGATGAAGATGCTCACACTCATCGCGCATATCCCTGTCATCAGGAAATTGGGGACAATGGTAAGTGCATCTTCTCCACCGAATTCCCATGATTGCGTGGATTCCCCTATGGCCTGGATCATGAGCCCATCCGTCGGTTTGTTCCCCTGAAGCGCTTCGAACAGACCGTGCTCAAAGCCAGCTGCCGCGAAGAGCACCCCAAGACTGGTAGTGATTGTCCCTGTAGTCCGGTTGAGCAGTCCCTGCTCACGCTTCTCAGGCACATTTCCGCTCATATGCTCACTGGTACCGTCCACTCGCTACTCGACGTTCCTTCTGTCGTGGCTCTTCATGGACGCCATGCGGGCCTTGACCGCGATGTACCGGAATGGCTCCGGAGGGATGTACGCCGGCAGGTTCCTCTGGAAGAAGGGCATGCGTTTCCACGCATCCGCTCGGCCGAGGTGCATGTCTGCTATGACTTTTCCGAACAGGAACGACAGCGTCACTCCGTGCCCGGCGTATCCCACGCCGTAGTAGATGTTCTTCTTTCGGCCTGTGACACCAACAGACTGGGCGTTGTCGTATGGATATCCCAGCACTCCGCTCCAGATATGCTCCATCTGGACATCCTTCAACCCCGGATAGATCCTCACCAGCTCCCTGCGCAAAGCCTCTCTCCTGATCTCCAGGCTCTTCTTGTAGAACATGGGCTCGTTGAAGAAGTACTCGGCGTTCCCGGCGCCTATCGTGATCCGTCCGTCGTCAGTCGTTGAGAGGTGGTAGAGGTACAGACGGTCATCGTGGAACGGGATTCTGCTGGTCCAGCCGATCTTGGAAAGGGTGTCCTTCGGGAGCACCTGCGTCGCGGCCATTTCAGTCTGCACGACGGCGACCTTGCTCCTGAAGTAGTGCAGCCTGGAGGAGTATGCATCCGTGGCAAGGACGATCGACTTGGCTGTGACTGTATGCCTCGCACCGTCAGCTCCTCCAACACGGAGTCGCACTGGCTCCCCTTCGACGATTCGCAGCACCGGGCTGTTCTCGTAGATGACCACTCCTGCTCCTTCAGCAGCCTTCTTCAGAGCACGCACCCACTTCATCGGGTCAACATCGGCTGCGTTAGGGTCGAAAAGGCCGGCGGCGTAGGCTCTGGTCCCGATCTCTTTGGCCACGCGGTCCCTGTCCCAGTACTCGATCGGGACGCCGATCGAAGACGCCATCTCCACGTACCGTTTGGCCCTCTCAGCGCCCTTGTCGCTCATGTTGACCTGGAGCGACCCGCTGTGTCGGATGGCCGACCCGGAGCCGTTCGCCTTCATCAGGTCCGTTATCTCCCTGATGCACTGGGCCGTCGCGTCATAGGTGAGCTTGTGAGTCTCTGGCCGGGCAACGGACATGTAGTCCATCTCGGCCTGGTTGAGGCACATACCCCCATTCCTGCCCGAGGCCCCATGACCCGCGAACTCGGATTCCAGGACGACGACTTCCTCATCGGGTTTCAGATTCTTGATGTGATAAGCGGCCGAAAGGCCTGTGTATCCCGCCCCTACTACGGCGACGTCGGCCTTGATATCTGCTGCTAGCCGAGGACTTCTGGGCGCACTATCCTTGTTCCAGATGCTTTGATTCTGATCTAGCCCCATTTGGTCCACTCCCCCATTCGATCCAAATCGGAGATTGTACTCATCTCCGGTAATGCCTTTCAACCTGTTTCAGGCTTTCCAGACCGATAGGGGCTCGTCGCGCGCCCTCGCTTGCTCGGTTGGATATCCTGTCAAGTTCATTGCAATACGATACAAGTGCGCTCCCACTGAAGGTCAGCATTCCACTGCGTGCAGATGAGAGGCTATTCCCGCCCTGTGAACTTCTGATACAGGGAGAGCGCGCGAACACTAGTCCGCCAGTCACCTGCAATCTTCACGGCGGGGAGGCGGCCCTGCCCGGCCCTGAGGCTCAGGTAGTGGGCAGAATAGGATTCCTTCGAGGCAAGCTTCTTCAGAGGCTTGAGCTCGTCGTCCGCAGTGCCGACTTGGTCCAGCAGGTCAAGCAGGGAACGCCCCATCAGTTCTTCGAGAAAGGACACGAGATCGGACAGATCGGACGATGATTGACCTTTCTCCAAGGCCGATAGGTAGTCCTCTCGGTCTGGCGGAAGAACATGCACCGGCGGCCAGTTGTGTTTGAGGAAATGGAGATTCAGGAGCAGCCTGCCCACACGCCCGTTGCCGTCACTGAAAGGATGGATTGATTCGAACCCGAGATGGAGCCACGCTCCCAACCCGAAGACCTCGGCCCCTTGAACATCCCGAGTGTCGTACTCCTTGAGAAGGGCTTCCATCTCTCGCACCACCTTCTCCATCCGAGGAGGAGCGTGCGCTGACCCGGTTATTCGGACGTTCACCCGCCTCCACTGGCCAGCATCCGCCTTAACTCTTTTGAATACGGATTCGTGAAGCTCCAACACGGTCTGCATTTTGATTGGCAGGTCCTTTCGTTGAAGAAGTCCTCTGAACGTGCTTTCATGCTGAAGCGTTTCGAGGACGTCACGCAATGGTCTGTTCCCTACGCTCTGATCTTTGATCAGAAGGCTCTCGACTTCCTTCCAAGTGAGAGTGTTGCCTTCGATGGCGTTGGTCCCCCAAGTGTCCAATGCGCTGGTCCGCTTCCACACTCCCTCTGGAAGACGGTCAAGGGAGGTGCGCGTCAGGAGCGCATCACGCAGACCGCCCAGTATGCTTTCATTCACAACTAAAGTTCAAGGCATACAATGTATATAAACTCATATGCTCCAATTAGGACAATAGTAGCAAAAGCATACAAAAGATGATCAGCTGACCATCGGCAAACCTCGAGGATTCCGACGACTTGAGATCGATGCCCGCAATCGACCGGAGCGCGTCTATTGTGAGGCAGCGATCTTCTCGAGACGGCCTTCCTTGCATCCTTTCTTCAGTATCTCGCGTAGAACTCCGCGGAGCTCTCTAGTGACTTCCTCAGACAGGTACACTCTCGCTCCGTTGACATCTTTGACCCCTTCCTTCTTGGCCGCGGCCGTCTCCAGAAAGTCGACGAATGGTGCCATGGGCCCACAGTAGTCCTTGACTGCCATGTCCATAGAGTTCTCGCCGGTCTCGTCGTCAAGAATGGAGTAGGCGAGGAACATCAGCGCAGTTAGCTTCTTCGAGGCACGATTTGGACGATACAGAGGACTCCGGCGATCGCTGGAGATGTTGACGACTACCCCCCTGTCGAGCAGCACGCGCAGTCCCCTCCTCACGCTCGGATCGGAGAGCTCAGTCAGTTCCATGAGATCGTGATGACTGTAGTCTGAGAACGGGTCGGCCACGACCTCCTGGAGCACTCTGAGCTCAGCCGTGTCCCCGAAAAGCCCACCAAACGGGGAGTCGGACAGTTCCACCAACCTCTTCGGAGCTCGTTCACGAGACGACATGTTTGTCACTTTCATACTCACGGGAGTAGTACATATACGAACATAAATGTTTGTCTAGCCTAACTTTTATTCTGATATTGACTGTGATGGGGGACCTCGACGTCATGGGCGCTTGCGTACTCATCTGCCCAGCGAATATCCCTAATCCATACTACCTTGTCCCCTCGGCTCTGAACAACAGACAGATTGTCCGTATCTAGACCGACTATAGCAGAGTTCAGATCCAGACCAAGATGACGGAGCTTCTTCTCGCACGTCTTCAGGTGCTTTGCTCCACCATTCCTCTTGAGCCAACCTATGAATTTGGCCCCACGATGATCAATGTTTCACGATCCAGATGCTTCCCCGATAGGAGTATCCTGCTCACACCAATACCATCTAATCTGCTGCATGTAGTGAATCGCTGGTGCACAGCCTATTCATGCACAGTCCCGGCGGATATGATCGACACCATGCCGGGCGAACACCCTGGGTCCAGCCGAACCCGGCTACTTCTCTGCCGCGACAACATCCCGCTTTGCTCCATGCGTCGATTCGTAGGCTTGCTCCAGGAGCTTGAATGCGTGGTCCGACCTGATCCTCGCGTAGTAGATCTCTGTCGTGCGTGTCGTCTTGTGCCGAAGCGCCCTAGAGACCGCATCTGGACGACCGCCCCAGTCAATACACATCTGTCCGAATGTCGCTCGGAGCGCCTGGATTCGGAACTTGATCCCGGACTGCCTAACCGCTGCGGCCTTGACTTTGCCCCACATGCCGTCGCTCCAGTATCCAGCCGTCCCAAGCATGACCTTTGGGACTAGAGGCTCGGCGGAGGAGATTCCGTGTGCGCTGAGATATCGCTTCCGCGCGCGCAAGAAGTCGGTCACCGTGTTGCGCGCTGGCGGTAGGATCTGAGCGGGAGCCGCGACCGCCCAGCTGCTTTCGCCCTTCGGATGTGCGACTAGGATTGTCCACGTGTCGAGATGCAGGTCTTCGAGCCTGGCTAAGCGTAATTCCGACCTCCTCAGTCCAGAATAGGCGTACATGGCAACCATGAACCGCGCGACACTCCCCCAGTATCCCGGCATGGTCCGAAGCTTGGACCTGAGTTCCTCAACTATTGACTCAGTCAGTACCAGCACCTCCGCCTGAACCTTCTGAGGGAAGCGAACGTACCGGAGCTTACGCATCTGATCAATCACTCCGTTGCTCTCAAAACGCAGGAATCCGTTCAGATAGTCCATGTAGTTGGCTTGAGTGCTGTGAGCGAGACCTAAGCCGGTTCTTGTCTTCCTGTTCCTCATCCACTCCATGAAGGCGGCGATGTCGTCCTTTGTCAGCTTCTGCGGATTGGTCGTACGAACCCTGCCCTCCTCCTTGAGCTCTAGGAGTGCCCGGTGAATCGTTCTGAACGCACGCTCCATCGAATGAAGTGTCCTGGGCGCGTAGTAGACCCTTATCGCTTCGAAATACACCTGCTGCCTTGCAGTCCATTGATCGCGGGACACTCTCTAGACAAGGCGAGGGATTCGTCCTGATTGTTCTCGTTACAAGTAGCTCGATACCTCAAGGGTGTCCAGGGCCATTCTCGATTTGCTTATATATGGTGTCAACTTCTACTGGACACCTATATATACTCCGAGCGTGAATGAACCTTTGTGACGCAAGTTGAGGAGATCCTCGCAATCTTCAATCCATGGTGGGAGGCCCCCTTCAAGGCCGAGGGTATCAGGAGACGAAAGTATCTCGACGAACTCATCAAAAGAGAACGTTCGAAGGACATCATCTTTATCACAGGGCTGCGAAGGGTGGGAAAGACCACTCTTCTCCGTCAGTACATCGAGGATCTCATTTCCCGTCGTGATCCCAAGAGGGTCCTCTATTTCTCGATGGACCACCCCTCTCTAGTGAGAGAGTCCATTCTGGACATTCTCGACAGCTACAGGCGCATTCATGGGTTGAAGCACGAGGATCGTTTCACAGCAGTGATCGATGAGGTGCACCTGAGGCCAGGATTCGAACAAGAGCTGAAGTCGGTGTACGACCTCGGATTCGTGAAAGTCTTCGCAAGTGGGTCGTCATCCCTCTTCATGATCGAGAGAGGAGCGTTCCTGACGGGCAGACAATCGTTCATCGAGGTGTTCCCGTTCAGCTTCGCAGAGTATCTCGACCTTAAGGGGATAAGGAGCAGGTTGAGCGATTCACATCTGATGGTTAAGCACGCGGAGGAGTACGTCCTTGCTGGAGGCCTGCCTGAGTTCCTGAAGACAGGCGATCCGGATTACATCACCGGGCTCGTCGAGTCCATTCTATACAAGGACATTGCTGGCCGCAGAGGCTCACGGAACATTCAGACGCTCAGGGAGTTGCTTCTCGTCGTCACCCAGAGCTGCGGATCAAAGCTGTCACCGAGGAGGATTGGAAGGATCCTCGAGATATCGCATGAGACTGTGCGCGACATGCTCGCTGCCTTCGAAGAGGCGAACCTGATTCACACGATCCGCATGAAAGGCAAGGTGTCAGAGAGCCTGAGGGCCCCGAGGAAGGTGTATCTGACCGACACCGGCATCCTTCACATCCTCAGTCCAACTATCAACCTTGGATGCGTCGTGGAGAACTGCGTCTTTAACACCCTGAGAAGTCGCGGTGGAAGGCCCACCTATGGTCTCGTCCGCGATCGGGAGATCGACTTCATCCTCCCCGAATCCTGCTTGGAGGTCAAGTATTCGGACAGGGTGAACCCGGAAGACGTCTCACGCATCAGGGAAGCCAAAGTGAAGCGCAGGATCATCATCACTCGAACCCAAGCTGGCCGAATGAAGGACGTCGAGCTTGTCCCACTGTGGCGCTTCCTGCTCGAGACATGACGCTCATGGAATCAATAGCCAGATCGCGGTGGCGCTCAGCTGGTTAGCCTTGTTTGCCTTCCACCCAATGCCAATCGCGCTTCATCTCTAGGCTCCATGATGCCCTCGACGGCTTGGACCCCAGTTCCCCTCTCACTTGAGAGTGCATTTGTCTATCGTGTCGTGCGTGATGACAAATCGATCGTCACATATCTGACAAAGCTCGTTGCTGAGATTCTGACCTTTCGAGTAGTACAACTCTACGATTACTCCGGCATCTTTGGCAGCCCTGACTGCTGGAACGAAATCGCTGTCTCCTGAAACCAGCACTGCCTTGTCGATCCTATTCGACGAACCCAGCCTAACAAGATCCACTGAAAGCAGGACATCGACACCCTTCTGCTCGAAAGGTGGGGTCGAGTTTGTCTTCCTAAGTCTCCCAAACCGAATCTCGAATCTCGGAAGTCTGTCGAGAGCTGTGAAGAATCTGTCGGAGTCGCTCTTCCGTTTCTTTTCGGATTCTGTAGGATAGGGACTCTGATAAGGCGGACAGTCGTAGACATACGTCCTGAAGCGTTCGCAACCTCCGCAAAGGAGATCTGAGAATGCTCTGTAGTCCAATTTCGGTTCGTTGAAATCGTATTTCAGAACCTTGGCAAGATACCCATTGTCAATGAAGACAGCGGTCTTGTCTGACATATCCTCCCACCCCCCGAAGAACTAGATATTTGCCTGCCGTCCATCAGCGATGAACAACAGGGGACATATACACAAACACATACACGGACATCGTTATTAAGGGTTTCTCCTACTTGTAGGCCAGGATGTTCGGAATTGCTCGCCGCGATAGGGAGCGAGTCCTTGGCGGGAAGTTCAGACTCCATTGCATGTGAACCTCTCTACGTAGGCAATATTCATAGGAAAATGACGAGTTACAGGTGAAGGCGAGGCAATGACATCTGAGAAGAGCGAGTTACCAGAGGTGACTGAGCAACTCCAAATGCTGGCAGACAGACGAGAGAAGCTCCTAAGGAGATTCTTGGCGATCCTCGTAGTCGTTTCGGGAATTGTTTTGGTGGTGGGAATCCTGTACCTGGGAGAATCCCTAGCGAACGTCATTTACTCAGGGACGAATCAGAACATCACCGCGCTCAAAGCCAGTTTGTTCATGACGTTCTTTGGAACGGTGGTTCTCATCTTGTGCGGGAATCGACTTATGGCGAAGAAGTAAACGCGCACATGAAGGTGTTCAGATTCTGTTCATCATGAACTTCATGCGCGGGTAGCTTCCAGAGCTCGTCAGAAGATGTCGCATTGCCATAGCGACACGAATGCCTGCCTGCCGGGCCTCCTCCGCGAGAAAAAGCTATCTGGGAAGAGTCGTTTCCCGATACAAAGGTACGGCCGCCACATCAATTCGTGAGGGAGGCGGACGGATACGTAGTCGCGTCATGTCCCGGAACATCCCGAGAAGGACATCGGCCCATGACGGCGCTCGATGGGGCCGCTCTTCTCGGCATCGAACGAAGGTCGCTCCATGTTCGACGAATTGGGGAAGTCGCTGCGGACATACCTCCACAGCGAGTTCATCAGGCAGTATGCGAAGCTCAGCGTCCTCGCGGCAGTGGTCGGGGCAGTTGGGGCATTCATCGCGATAGGATTCCGATGGATGATCCAGGCGTTCCAGGGCCTGTTCTTCGCCGGCGGGACTCCGCTTCACAACACGCTCGGGGTCTGGCTCATCTTCGTGCCGGCCGTCGGCGCGGTCTTCGTGGGGGCGATCTGGTACTGGCTCGCGCCCGAGGTGAAGGGGGCCGGGGTCGCCGACGTCATGCTGACGACCGTGTCACAGAAGCGGAAGTTCAGGGCGAGGACGCCTGCGCTCAAGGCGCTTGCGGCATCGATCACCATCGGCTCTGGAGGGTCCGCGGGCAGGGAGGGACCGATCATACAGATAGGCGCCTCCTTCGCGGGAGTGGTCGGCAGCTGGCTCAAGCTGACCAGGACCGAGCTCAGGATCCTCGTGGCCTGCGGGGCGGCTGCGGGCATATCAGCAACTTTCAACACGCCGCTCGCGGGCGCGGTCTTCGCGCTGGAGCTGCTGCTGCTCGAGTTCAAAACCCGGTCCTTCGTCCCCCTGATCATATCTTCGGTGTTCGCCACACTCATCTCGAGGTTGTACCTCGGGGACTTCCCGACGTTCTCTGTGAAGCTGGAGTATTCCCTGGTCAGCCCCTACGAGCTCGCGTTCTATCTCCTGCTTGGGCTAGTCGCTGGCCTGGCCGGAGTGGGCTTCACCAAGAGCCTCTCGAGAATTGAAGACGTGTTCGACAGGGTCTCGCTTCCGGGCTTCGTGAAACCCGCCCTTGGCGCGCTCCTGGTCGGCGCCGTCGGCATCTTCTACCCGAGCATCATGGGTATAGGCTACGACACCGTCACGATGGTGTTGAACGGGGACATAGCGGCCCTGTTCCAAGGACACTTCGTGATCTTGTTTGTCGCGGCGCTGCTCGCCATGAAGCTCATCGCGACGTCGCTGACGCTCGGCTCTGGAGGCTCGGGAGGCGTTATTGGCCCCTCTCTATTCATGGGAGCGATGCTCGGCGCGGCCTTCGGCATGGGCGCGCACACATTCTTCCCGTCCATCACGGCAGACTACGAGGCCTACGCGATGGTTGGGATGGCCGCGGTATTCGCGGCCTCGAGCCGGGCGACCCTCACGGCCATCCTGATGCTCTTCGAGATGACCTCGGCGTACAGCATCATCCTTCCGCTCATGTTCGCGTGCGTTGTGAGTGATGTCGTCAGCAGCATCCTTTCCAAGGAAACCGTCTTCACGTACAAGCTGGCCAAGCAGGGTGTGAGGTACGTCCACGACCTCTCGGCGAACATACTGGAGATGGTCAAGGTCAATGACGCGATGACGCGCACGTACAACCCGATCACCCCGGACACCACATTGAGGGAGGTCGTTGACATGGAACTCTACACGGGCAAGAAATGCTTCCCGGTCATAGCGGCCGACGGCAGGATGAAAGGCATACTCACCGCCTCGGACGTGAGGAAGGCCTTCGAGAAGGGCAACAAGGACGGTCTGGCCAAGGACGTGATGACCAAACGCGTCGTCACGGTCTTTCCGGAGGATTCTTTGCAGCTGGCCTTCGAGAAGATGGTATTGCGCAAGATCGGCTACCTGCCAGTGATCGACCCGGCGAAGCACAGCCGCGTACTCGGCATGATCGACCGTGAGGCGATACTGGACAGGTACAAAGAGGTGCTCGCGGAAGAGGTCTCCCAGGAGTCCCTCCACGGCAGACTGATGGAGTAGTCTGCGCCCTTGGCCTCATCGTCCTGGATCCCGGTCTCATCTACCAATCCTAAATACCTCGGGCACCTTCGGCCACGCATGGAACGCAAGCGCTACGAGAGCCCGGTCCTCACCTTCGCCATGTTCGCAGTCATCTTCGTCGGTTTCGTGGCGACCGTCCTAGACCCCTCGGGGCTCGCGGCGGAGGGCGGAGGGAGGATCGATGTCGGCATCCTCACCCCCGTCAGGCTCGCGCTCGTCGTCGCCGGCATCGCTTTGATCACAGCAGGCTTCGCAATCCGGTTCGTGGCCATTGCGACTCTGAAGAGGAACTTTTCGGGCGCGCTCAGGATCAGGGCAGATCACACGCTTGTGAGGAGCGGCATATACGCGCGCGTGCGACACCCCGCGTACCTCGGGGCCCTTGTGCTCTTCCCCGGCTTCGCTATCATGATGTCAAGTGTTTTGGGCCTCCTCGTCATGCTCCTCCTCGTGCCCCTCCTGTTGCACCGAATCAAACTGGAGGAGCGCATGATGGTCGAGAGGTTCGGCAGGGAGTACGAAGACTACATGAGAGTGAGCAACCGCCTCATCCCGCGCATCCATTGAGGACGATCGGAGCTGCCACGCCCCCTGCCCTTCGGCCGCGAAGCCTCGTTCCGACCGAACCTATCCGGCCGAAAGAAATATCTACGATGTTTGCATAGGAACCGACGAGTGAGAATCGGTGAAAATTCAGAAGAACAATGGAGAATACGAGGAATACGACCGAGGGAAGCTCGAGAGATCGATTCTCAATGCCGGAGCGTCCCCCGAGATTGCGAGCAAGATCCCGGACAGGATATTGCCGCTGATCGGACTCTCCACGCACGACCTGAGGAAGAGAGTCGCGGAGGAGCTGAACAGAGAGAACCCCGCGCTTTCGGCCAGCTACCTATCCACCAGGCGACTCGTGGTCAAGCAGGACGAGAACATCAAGCCGGGCACGGCAGGTCTGAGCGAAGATCTAATGACTGGCCTCAAGACCGACCCTGGCGCCGTGTTGTTCAACAGGAGCGGCAGGTTGGAAGTGAGCCTGCAACTGCTCCATGAAGCCAACGCCCGCGAGGTACACCTCAGCAAACAGGACATCGAGAGGCTGAAGGCAAAAGACGGAGAGCGGGTCGCGATCCGCTTTCCAGTTTGAGAAGAGACGAGAGACCGCACCGAATCCGGTTCTCTCGTTCGATTGCCTCGGCCCCACGTCGACAGGAGATGACCGAGTTGAGGAGACAAGGGGACTGAACAGATGAATAGAGCAATGGTGCTGGCAGTGCTCTGCGCGCTCGCTGTAGCGGGCGCACCAATCACGATTGGTGCGATGGGGCAACCCGCCCCGAATGCGCTCGATATTCTGCATATTGACACCTACGCCAAGAGCGTGCGCTCCGGCGAGAGCGTGGCCTACAACTGGACACTGCAGAGTCTGAGCTCGGCGCAGAACCTCACCGTACTGGTCCATCCGAGCATATCGAGCGGGTGGACATTCCAGACCGCACAGGACACAGTGACAATCTCGCCTCTGGGGCTGGGGAGCGTCACGGTCACCGTCGCGCCTGAACCGGACACGAGGCAGACTTCGGCGAACCTCACGGTCCATCTGAGCGTCTACGACCGCGGTTACCTCGTCCAGAACTCTGTCGTATACGCCGTCACCACCATCAACGGCTACGGCGCGAACGACAAGGTGCTAGGGCTCTTCGCGAATCCGCTCCCCTACCCGCTGAACAACGACTGGGGAACCTTCGTCCTCGACATCATCATTTGGACCTGCATCAGCCTCGCGGTCGCGCTCGGGGCAATGCCGCTGCTCAATTCACTGGGATCTAAGAGCAGGGTGCGCATCGCGAAGGTCGTGACTAGGATCGTGAGGACCCCGATCGTGATCGTAGTGGTCCTCTACGCCGCGCTGCAGTCCATGACGGTGATCGAGGAGCACCTCCCGAACGGCCTTAGGGACATCCTGCTCAAGGTCTATGGCGTGGGCGTCGCGATAGTCCTGCTCTATGTTGCATACAAGCTCTTCCGCGAGGTCGTGATGCACATCGCGAAGGACATATCGTCGAAGACCGAGACCCATCTGGATGATATCCTGGTCCCGATCGTCGAGAAGGTCGGACTTGTGGTCATCGGCCTGGTGGGCGTAGGGCTTCTCCTTGGGTACCTCCGGGTCGACCTAACGCTGTTCGTCGCGGGCGGGGTCGTGACGAGCATGGTGATAGCCTTCGCGGCCCAGGACACTCTCTCGAACTTCTTCAGCGGGATGTTCATCCTAACCGATCGACCGTTCAAAGAGAACGACGTCATCATCCTGAGCGACGGTGACTGGGCCCAGGTGCGCAAGATCGGGCTGAGGACCACCAGGCTGTTCAGGTTCAACGACGCCAGCACCATCACCGTGCCCAACAACAAGCTCATCAACGACAAGATCGCGAACTTCTCCAACGACCAGGACCCTGGAAGGCTGATGAAGACCTTCAACGTGGCCTACGGGAGCGACGTCGGCAAGGTGAGGCGGATCATAACGGACGTCATCAACGAGAACCCGCACATAGTGCACGAGGAGCCGCTGAAGCCAATCATCAGATTCGACGCGATGAGCGAGTCGAGCCTCGACTTCTTCGTCCTGGTCTGGCTGGACAGCCGCGACAGCAGGTTCGCCGTGACGGACTACCTCAATACCGAGATATACAACAGGTTCAACGATGCGGGAATCGAGATCCCGTTCCCGCAGAGGACCGTGCACGTGCGGATTGACAAGGGCGAGCCGGGCGACTGGACGGCTCCGCTCGATATCGAACGAATTGCGGACGATGTTCAGAAGACTTCGGACAAGAAGCGGAAGAAGGGGAACTGGAGCGGCTGACCTGGAGGGATGTGATGTACGAGGGCGACCTGGCAGGCGGGGAGAGGAAGGTCCGGGTGACCGAGACGATAGACGACTTCTTCGAGGAGGTCGTGACCAGGGCCGCCTGGCTCCGGATGGACGCGACACTAAGGGACGCAATAGACGTCATCCTTCAGACCGGGCCCACGCGGAAGGCGTACGTCCTCGATGATGAGGGGACCATCAAGGGCACCATCTCGATTGAGACTCTCATGCGTCACGTGGCAGACAGGCTGGGCGCGCGCCCTCCGGGGATTGTCTCGTGGCTTAGGTTCGTGAAGGACACGGATAGCGACAGAGTGTCCGACTTCATGGCAAAGCCCGCATCCGTCACCAAGCATACGCTGGTGGTCGACCTGGTGAGACGGGTCGTGGGAGAACATCTGAACGACTTCCCGGTCGTTGACGATGAGGGGAAGCTGATCGGGGAGGTGAACTCCGTCAGCCTGCTGAAGATAGCACGTTCATACTTCCCTGAGAGGGAAGCTGAGCCCGCCCGGGAGTCTCCCGTGGACCCTTTGAAGATGTCCCCAAGCAGCGGCGAGATGCATCCGGATCAGGTTGACCGCTGAACCCCACGCTGCGAATCGACGTTCACGAGGTTCTCGAGGAACGCTAGCACCGCATCAGGGCAGTCCACTGAGTATTTCGCAGACGATGCGGAGATTCCGACCTTGACGGAGATGCATTTTGACGGCAAGACCTCGAACAGGAACTCGTCCGTTTCGTCGTCCCCCGCACAGAACATGAACCCGTATCGCCTCGAGGCCAGGTATCTGCTGTAGAAGAGTCCCTTGTTGACTTGGGTGCTCTTGACCTCAACCACCTTGTTCCCCGCCATGACGCCGATGTCGAGGTTCGCGGTCAAGTGAGTGAGAGCATCTATCAACTCTTTCGCAGCCATTGCTCCGGATTCGATGTCGCTCTCCCTGTAGTGCCAGGCCATGGAGAAGTCCTTCTCCTCGATCGAGGACCCGGGAATTCGATCTGTGAAGAGCTCAAGCACAGGCCGGATGCGATTCTTCCACCTTGGCTCCGTTCCAGCGAGGGGCTTCCAGTCGCCGGACCCCTTCGCCCTAAACCAAGCCCCGTGCTCGGCGACGAGTGACAGGGGCGCATCCCCAAACCATCGTTCCAGGTCTGCTCGCACTCTTCCGCTGATCAAATAGACTTCATTGCGGCGCGAGGATGCAAGCGATCTCAGGACGGACTGGACGCGGGGGGAGGGCGCCGCCTCGGAGGGCTTCGAAGCGAATGGGACCAGGGTGCCGTCGTAGTCCAGTAGGAATGCTCTCTTGCGAGACGCGCGGAAGGCCTTCCTGAGCCCGCTCTTTGTGTGCTGACTCATGAGCATTGTGCTCAAGCTCCTTGACGAGCTGACAGACTCCTCCAGCCTGTCAAGGAACCGCTCGGCCCACTGCTCTGAATCTGTCTTCTCGAGGCGGGAGCGCATGATCCTGTTCCTCCTCGCCTGTTCCTCGATGGGCATTGTCAGACCCTCGTAGAGCGCCCCAGCAATCGCTTCGTCGTCGTTGGGATTCACTATCAGGCCCTCGAGCATCTCCTTCGAGGCTCCCGCCATCTCGCTCAGGACGAGAACCCCAGTCTCGTCGTTGCGCGAGGCGACGTACTCCTTCGCGACGAGGTTCATGCCGTCCCTGAGGGGCATCACTAAGGCCACATCGGCCAACAGGTACAGCGCGTTCAGTTCATCCTGGTCCAGCCTGCGATACACGTATCGGATTGGCGTCCAATCGATGGTCCCGAACTTGCCGTTGATGCGTCCCACGAGTTCGTCAATCTCTCGCTTCAGCCTGCCGTAGAGGTCCACCCTCTCCCTCGAGGGAACGACGACGCACAGATGGACGAACTTGCCCTTCATCTCGGGATGCGCCTCGAGCAGCCGCTGGACCGCCAGCAGCTGCTGCGGGATCCCCTTTGTGTAGTCCAGACGAGAAATCGAGAAGATGGTTCTCATATCCCTCACCTGGCGCCGCGCCCTTCTGAGAGCCGCGCGGACCCCAGGGCGCTCCGACGCCCTGGCGAAGTCCTCGAAGTCAATCCCTAACGGGAAGGCATCCACCTGGACGGACCGATGGTCGATGATCAGCTGACCGATTCTGTTGTCCATGCCGAGGAAGTGCCTGACGCTCCCCAGAAAGGATTGCGCGTAATCGTATGTGTGGAATCCTATGAGGTCCGCGCCGAGCATGCCCTTGACGAGCTCGCGGTGCCACGGAATCAGCTCGAAGGTGTCGTAGTGGGGGAAGGGGGTGTGGAGGAAGAACCCAATCTTGCAGCTCGGGACGTACTCCCTGATGTACTGTGGAAGTAGCATCAGGTGGTAGTCGTGGACCCACACCGTGTCCCCCGGCTTCACCAAGCTCGCGACCTGCTCGGCGAAGAGGGCGTTGACCTTCTTGTAGGCCCGCCAGGCGGACGAGGAGTACCTGCCGTAGGATGGGAAGGAGTGCAGGAGCGGCCACAGCGTACCGTTGGAGAAACCCGAGTAGTAGCCTCGTAGCATCGCCGGCGTGAGGAACACAGGGTAGCATCTGAAATCATTTCTCAGCCGCCGTTCGACCGCCCGTTCGCTCTCCTTTCCCACGGGTCCCGGCCATCCTACCCAGGCGGGCGACACCCTTTCATGGAACGAGCGCAAGCCCGTTGCAAGACCCCCAATGGTCGGGGCGAAATTCATGGAAGCTCCGTTACGCTGAATGACGACTGGCAATCTGTTCGAAACGATTACATTCATGCTATCCTCCAACTCATGTTGTCACCTCAATATTGTGATTGTAGACAGCGCAACAGCTGCAATCGCCATCCCCGCCTCAAGCCTGAAATGGAGGAGAAGCATCACGATCGTCATCGCGACTCCGACAATCCTGCCGGCGTCGAGAAGAAACTCCCGCACTAGCACGCCCTTCTTCTTGTAGCGCTCCATCCGGTCCAAGAGCATGGTGAAGAGAAAGGAGGGGATCATCGCGATCCAGAAGTAGGCGATGCTCATCGCGGAGGCAAAGTGCGCCGCCCCCGTCGCCATGGAGGCAAAGAGCACGCTCACCGCGCCGAACGACGCCCCGACCCTGACCGGATGCGCCCGTTCCTTGAGCCGGTCCGAAAGGAGCCCGAGGACGATGGTCATCACAGCCCCGCCGAGGGCGAAAAGCGAGAGGTAGCTGCCGGCCCCTTCCTCGGTCTTCGCAAACTCGAAGCTGATCAACGGTATTAGTATCCAGAAAATCCCGTCCTGGATACCCTCCGCGAAAAGGGACCAGCGCAATCGCCAGTCGACACACTTGAGGTCGAGGTCGATGTGAGGATTGCCGACCATGTTTACCTTGAGGGACTGAAGCAGCTCGGGAATGATGATCCTTCGACGCATCTCCCTTAGCACCCTGAACCTCAATATGAAGACGACATCGAGAGCTGCCAGTACCGCAGCGGCGGCAAAAAGCACCTCGTAGCCTGAGAAGAGGATGATCAGACCTCCTAGCGCGGGGGTCGCAACGCCTATGAGAGGGAATATCAGGAAGTAAGAACCGATGATTGCCCCCCTCTTCGAGCGCGAAGTGATGTGCATTATGAGAACGTTGTATGGCACCCAGAATGTCACTATGTAGGCGCCGAAAAGAATTGAAGGGACCAGTATCAGCCACCATCCGTCAAGCAACATGAGCATCACGTAGTAGCCCGAAAGGCATGCCAGGGAAGTGATTATGGACGACACAAAGCTCTTGACGATTGTCCTCGACGCAAACGCCACGAGCAGCGTCGACGTCACTACCGCCATCAGAACGAACAGGGAGCACGCTAGATAATCAGCGCCTTGTCTCACCAGATAGATGAGCGCGAAGGAGTTCGCCAGGGTATTTGCAAGACCCACGAAAACCTGAACAGCGATCATGTGCCCATGGCGATGGGCCAATTCAATGAAGTAGTGCTTGAACTGGGTCTGAAACATGGTAAGCCCCTATCGCACAGGGATTGTTCTGTGACGTGAACATGCTCCGTTCAACTCATTTCGACGAGCCCGATCCATGCCAGTCTGACTCTCTGCAAGTCGAGAATCTGGAATCCGGTCGGTAGTTGGTTCATCATATGCCCCCGAAGTCCGTCCTCGGCAGATGGAATTCATCAGACGGAATTTCTCCCATTTTGTAACATTTTCTAACCGATATTCACAAGACACTATGCTGTCCTCCGTCTTATCCATTGCGCCACCCCCCGGCCCAATCGATGTGGATCTCCACCTACCTCTGACCCACTAGACGGCTGACAGCGAACAGTGATTCATGTCGATGTCGATGCTTTGGGCATTTCGCGCAGGTACGGTTCAATGTGAACCTCCTCCGGGCAAGCGGAATGCCGCAGGAAATGCTATGCTCTTTGAGGGCTGTCTTGTCACGGGGATTTGTGTGAAATGTCCATACTGTGGCTCTGAGATGGAAACAGGATTTCTCAGGATGAGTCTTGGGATGCTTCTCCCGGCCTGGTACGATCACGGACCTCCGGACCGCCTTGCAGCTTATTCTCCGGACAACCCCCGAGACTTCTTCGGGTTTCGATGCACGAATTGCCGCACCATGCTCGTCAAGTACTAGACTTGGTTTGTGTGCGGTTCATATGCAGCTCCATCTGAACATCGATGTTCGCAGTGTCGAAGACCGAGCGGCGGTCTCATCACAACACCTTTAATGTTAAGAGCTGACCACCCGCCGGAACGGCGATGACCCTCTCCTGCCCGCTGGCCAACGCCACGAAAGGGTGTTATATCAATCTCTCCATTATGTCCTCGGGTTCACAAGGGGGTTTGGGCACGAGAGGAATCAACTCGGCAGTTCTAGCTGCGGTGCTCCTCGTCGGAACATCGCTTTGCGCAGGTGCGGCAGCCGCCGTCACAGTGCCGTTGCCGTCTCACGGCATCGACACCCAATGGCTCGAAGAGGACTACGGCAACTGGAATCATTCCATTCTGGACGACGGGATCAGGGTGACTGGATCGTACGAAGGGTTGGAGACGATGTACGGAGGATGGGAGTTCTATTCACTGGTTTCAGACCAGACGCTGCACGACAGCGTTGCATTCTCAGTCAAAGTCACGATCGACTCGGTAACGGGCGCTTACTGCTCTGTGGGGATGGGCATCATCGCCGGCACTGGGCCTGTTGGCCATCCAGATAGCGACTACATCTTCTGGGGTTCGCATATCAGCGCAGGCGGACCATACAACTCAATCGGGTTCCGCTACCGATGCATCGACGGGGTGGTGGACGCGGCATCAACCGACGCGAATCATGTCTCTGCGGGGAGATTGGCAGAATACGGGCTGATTGTCTCCGAGAACATGGTGCACTACTACCTCGACGGGCAGGTCAAGCTGTCAGAAGCGGTACCGTTCAGCGATTTCAGGGTGTATGTCCACGCTGGAACATATGTCAGCGGGTCTTCCATGAACGTGAGTTACGAGCATGTATGTGTGACGGAGGGGCTTCCGCAACTGGCCGTCCTCACTCCGCTTGACGGAGACACCTTCGACACTCCGGTCATCACAGTGTCGGGCGTCACCTCCCCAAACTCCACTCTTAGCGTTGGAGGCTACGTGGTGAGTCTCGGGGCGACAGGCGATTTCTCGATTCCGTACCCGCTGCAGGTCGGTGAGAATGACATAGTGCTCGAGGTAACTGATGAATTCGGCTTCGCGACATCAATGACCGTTGCGGTAACATACGAGGATAGGACTGCAGAGCTCATCGCCGAACTCGAGGAACTCACGGCCCGGTATGTGAAGCTGTCGAAGGATTTGAACGCGAGCGACGCCGAGCTCGCGGCCCTCCAGACCAAGATCGACGATTTGACCGGCCGACTCGACTCATCGCTGTCGCAGATCCACGAATTGAACAACAGTCTCGAGACGGTCAATGGCGACCTCTCCAACGCAAGGAGCGACATCCAGGGATTGCCTTCAACCGTGTTCGTGGGGGCGGGGCTGGCCGCAGTAGTCGCAATCTCGCTCCTGGCCATGTTGGCCCTCCACTTCAGTCTGAGGAAACAGATGCGTGTCTCGGAAGGCAAACCTCCGAAGGGGCCGGATTCGACCTAGAGCACGGACTTCCAGGCAGAGATGGCATCACTGACGGCGAAGATGCGTGACCTCTAGGGAGTCCTACCTCGAGGCACCTATCTCCAGAATGACCAGCGGTTCGCTTCCAACCGTCGCCGTGTTCGATCTCCACATGGAAAGGATGGCGGCAACTATCATCAGCGAGAGGAGCGTCCTGCCTATGTCTCCTCCGAACCTCGCGGCGATCCCGTAGGCGAGTCTTCGGTCGATGCCGTGCTTCCTGAACGCCTCCGCGATAATGAGTCCGCCCATCAGCAGGTACACCACAGGATCTGCGAAGGGACGCAGCGCCTCGGAGGTCGGGAACACGCCGTAGAAGGTCAAGAGAACCGGAACGAGCAACGCCGTTACGGGGAGAGGAAGCGCCCCCAGCGTCCAGAGCATCGATATGCAGAGGAATATGGCGACCGCATACTTGATCTGCTCATCGATGGCCAGAGGCGCGAACGTTACGGCGATCAGCACAGCGAAGGGGGGCACCAGTTTGACCGACCTCTGGGCCAGGATTGGGAGCTTCGCGAAGAACTTGAAGAATTTCGGCGTCACGTCGCGGACGCCCCCTCCTATGGACCCGATAGTCTCCCTGATCAGGGCTGACGGATTCTGACGAGAGCTCATCTCGTCGGGAGTAATACCTTTGATTATATCAACCGCTAGATTGCGATGCCGGACTCCTTCGGTCGCACGAAAGGGCATCCGGACACGCTCTCAGAAAGAGAGAAGGGCGGGGAAGTCGATGGAGGGTCGAGGGGGAAGTCAGGTTTGAGGATCGAGAAGAGAATAATCATTGGCATTGTGTGCGCCTTGATTGCGACGATGTTTGTCTTGACAACGACCGCTCCGGCCGCCATGGCCGCGTCGGCTGTCAAACTAGACGTGCCGTGGTACCAGCAGGTCAACGACTGGATGTGCGGCCCCGCCTCCGTGCAGATGGTCTTCGACTACTGGGGCGAGTACATTGACCAGAGGGAGATCGGGTACGCTGCGGGCTGCAGGCCCTCATGGACGGGCACGAACCTGTCGGGAATGATACGAGCAGGCCACTACAGCGATCTCAGCCCGATCGACTACTCGAACTGCAAGCTTCTCGGCTATACGGGTCGCGGCCTGGGGTATGCCGCGTTCGCGTACAGCTCGAGCGAGTTCTGGCTCGATGGCCTGAAGGCCCTGCTCGACCAGGGATACCCGGTGATCGTGTCAGGATACTGGGGATTTGAGACCTCAGGCAACTCGAACACCGTTCCAGCATCGTCTCCGATCGGTCACTTCAGGGTAGTGGTCGGCTATGATGACGCAGCTGGTGAGGTCATCATCAACGACCCGTGGGGACGGGACATGAAGAACCAGGGGGACAACCAAGGATCCATGAAGGACAATCCAGGATACAACTCTGAGTTCGCCGGCATCAGGTTCAGCTATGACTACTTCAAGCAGCTCTGGAGCTACAACTTCCAGAGGACATATTCAGCAGTCTTTCTAGCACCCTGGCACATCGACGTGACCCAGTCGGGAGCCGGAACGAAGCTGAAGGTGACCGCGACTGTCACATATCCCTGCCCAGAGCCGTTCGACCGGGCAACGTATCCCGCGTCTGATGTGCAGGTCAGCCTGGCTGTCCCCGCGGGACTTGTGCTCGCAAAAGGGGAATCTGCCGTCAAGACGGTCAATGCGCTCTCGGCAGGCGGATCCTTGCAGGTATCGTGGAACCTCGTCGGCGTCTCTGCCGGACCCCATGACGTATCAGTTGCCGCACAGGGGCTCGTCTCCGGGTCGTATGCAGGTATCCCCTACACTGACAGGATTGGCGGAGAGGCCACTGCGACCGTGACTATCTCCAGGTAGCCCATACTTCTTTCCAAACCATTTTCCTTCGTTCTTTGTCCTTTGAGAAGACCTGAAGGCGAAGTTCCTCCAGTCTTCTGAATGGCTAGATTGAGGTCCACATTAGCTTCACCTCGAAGACCACTGTCGAGGGTCGCGGGCCCTCCTGAAAGCTTTTTCCGTCGACAATCGCCATATCGGAGAGGGGAACACGCGATGGACGAGGTGGACGTCCGAATAGCCCAGCTTCTGATGAGGAATTCGCGGACACCGTACAGGGTACTCGCGGACCACCTGAATATCTCATTGCAGGCGGTCCATTCCAGAATCCAGTCGCTCACGAAAGCGGGGATCATAAGGGGTTTCACAGCGACGCTGTCGCCCTCGTATTTGGGAGCGATCGGAATCGACGTGGTGGGCGCCGCGAATCTGTCGCGATCAGAGGAATGGGTAAGGACCCTCGGAAGGAATGAGTTCGTCGTGGACGTGTTCCTGGGAGCCGGAGGCTCGGTGTTCATACGGGGGCTTCTCAGGAAGCCTTCGGACCTCGAGCGCCTGCTCGAGTTCATGAGGACCACCGGCCATCTCACTGACATCTGGGTCGGGCTTCAGTCGTTCGGTCTCGCAGGCCGCCAGAGGATGGACGACGACGCTGAGTCCGGGAAGATTACAACCATCGACTTCAGGATCCTGAACGCCCTCCGGGCGGATTCCAGGAAGCCGATCAGCGAGATCGCGGATCAGGTCGGCGTATCGACAAAGACCGTCGCTCGGAGGCTCAACAGGATGATCGAGGACCGGATGATCACGCTCCCGATCAAATGGTTCCCCGGCATGGCCTCCGGGGTCGTCACCTATCTTCAGATACGCCTCAAGCAGGGCGCGGACAAGATTCCGACGGCAGCCGCTCTCGCCGACAAGTATTCCCCGAGAATCGTCTTCCTCGGGTCGTACAGCAACTTCCCCGACCTTCTGGGGGCAATCGCATGGACCCCGACCCCAGTCGCTCAGAACGAACTCACGATGGAACTGACTAAGGAGCAGTCAGTCGTCCGGGTGACCCCGTACGTTCTGCTCAAGAAGTACGAGTTCGACACTTGGGCGGACAACATGATCACGGAGGGCGCCCTTGGCAGAGGTGGTGTCAAGTCCGAAGATTAGGTCCGCTGGCTCGACTTCGCCGGAACAGGCCGATGTCCCATGATTCAAGGATGGGGTTGAAGGCCCTCCAGTTTTCCGGGCAAATGAGTCTTCGGATTCAGTCGGACGCGGAACATGGGAATATCACCGATTTCCGTCCTCGCAGTGTCGAGGCTTGAGGCCTCGTAGAAAGGAAGGCGGAAAACATGAGATCTTGGGTATGATAAAGACTGGATTAATCGCGGCCGTGCCGGTCGCGATAGTGTGCGCCCTCTTCCTGCTCGTGAGGGCAGACGCGATAAAGGAAGAGGTGAAATCAGATATCAAGGCCGTTGGGTTCTCCGGGCAGAACCCGCTCGCGTGGATCGGCCTATGGAGCGTGATCGCGATTGCGTTCGGCGTATTCGCGACCTGGGTCTACACGTTCCTCGTTTCGCACTGGAACTGGGGACCGACACAATACCTGACGCTCGCTGCCGTCCTGGCGACCGTGCTGTCCGTGCTGGCGTTCCTGAAGATATACAACGGCGAGATGCACCCGTTCAGGTACGAGTGGATCGGGCTGAACTACGCGTTCGCAGTCGGGTTCGGGTACCTGATCCCAAGAATGGTGATGTAGGGCATGGACGCGGCCGAGAGGATTGCCAGAGCGCTCGAGTGCCTTAAGAAGAGTCTGGCGGAGTCGTCGAACGGGGAAGCGTACGAGACCATAGAAAGAAACGAGAGCTACAGGGTAGGTCTAGTCGGTTCGTCGGGCGACGTTGCCGCTCAGTACTCCATCGAGCTAGTTCTGCGCGTGTTCGAACCCTCGGCCGCCGTCGACCTACCATCGCTCGAGCGGACCGTGCACTCTGTGCGGAGTCTTCAGGAGCTCGGGTACAGTGTCTGCCATGAGGACGATGGATGGCTTCACTGCGAGAAACGCGTCGAGTTGCATGACCTGAGGGCAGAATGCGAACGTGTCCTGAATGCTCTGAACGGGCACTACGCCAAGAAGGCGGGATTCGCCTGCTCACCCGCCTTCCGCGTAGTCGCGTTTGTCTTTCTCGAGACGAACTGGTGTTAGTTTCGAGCCGGTCGAATCAATCAGGGGAGAGGCCAGGGGAAGTCAGACCAGACTTGGTCAGGAGCAAGCCCCATGTCGAGGATGTCGATCAGCCATGGTGGCGCGGTGAAGCTCTTGAACCCTGTGAAAGTACCGGCGCTCCACCAGAAGCTCCCGAGGTTGCCTATCTGATCAGGAAAGATCCGGATCTCGAATGTCCGCTCGTCTACGAGTGTGAACGGCAAGGGCGTCAGGGTTATCAAGTTCCAGCCCTGAGTCGCATCCATGAGAATCGCAGAATAGCTTGATCCGTCGAACTGGAGCCATGCTTGATAGAGTGTCCTGGCCGCATTCGAGTAGGTCCAGGCGCTATCCTCCATCCACAGGTTCCACACGAGATACACAACTCCGGGTGGCAGCTTGGTGCCAATCTGCGGGAGATCACCAGCGACCTTCATGCGGAATACATAGTGATCTTTCACGAACCCGAACGAAACGGATACCATATCGACGTATCCCGCCTGAAGGACTGGGGCGTTATCCCCCCACGTGTTATTGACGATAGCAGCTCCGTTGGAATTGCCCACCGTCACGAAGACATTGTACTTGCCGAGGTCGCCTGTCTTGTCAGGGACCGTCACGACGGTGGTCTTGCCCGCAGACACCGGCGGGGTGAGCACCAGCCCCACCACTACTACACTGAACAACCACAAGAGCAATTTCCTCATCCACTCCCTCCAAGTCGAGCAGCTACACACGTGTGCATGCCCGAACTTGGTTCCCAAGCCGCGGCCCGAGTCAAATACTCGCGCCCACGAGAAGGATGACATTTGGTCAGGAACGACCACAAGGCGAACCCATTACGTCGTTCGCATGATTGACAATAGTGAAACCGAAAGGGCCGCCTCCTCCCGGAGACCGGAATCCCGCCTCTGATGAAGACCAGGTACATGGCATGAGCGCCTTTTGGGCCGGAGTGTCAATTGTCCACTTGACACACACGAAAAGCCTTGAAGTGCGATAGCTTCGCACCTCGAGGGTGGTTCGGGGTTGGGGTGAGAGATGATCGACACTGTCCGAAAGGAGATACAGGATGCGAATCGGAGATTCGGCAAGGGTATCAGAAAGGGGGACGCATCGGTGGTCGGGGCGCTGTACACAGAGGATGCGTTGCTGATGCCTCCCAACACGGAAACGATATGCGGGAGAGAAGGCCTGACGAAATTCTGGGATGGCGCGATCAAGATGGGAGTGAAAGACGCCATTCTGTCAACAATCGAGTTGAAACAGACAATGGATACCGTCGAGGAGGTCGGGAACTACACTCTCAAGATTCAGCCAGAGGGACGGGCGATGTTTGAGGACGAAGGCAAGTACATGGTGCTGTGGAAGCAGTCCCCTGATGGAACCTGGAGAATCCACAGGGACATCTGGAACAGCAACCTGCCCCCAAACAAATGACCTGTCTAGCCTAGGTTTCCTTCCGAACTGATGCCACCTTATCAAGATCATAGTCCCAGCAAGAGTCGAAGACCCTCTCAGCGTAGATGAGATTCGGGGACACTCCGAGGACATCCTCGTCATTCTCGACCTCTTTGATGATCCTGCGTATCACGGCCATCCTGTCAGAGGTGATCACACCTCGGAGCAGATCGGGGATGTTGCTGAATGATCTCAGAACGATGAAATGAACGGGGTCTACTCGAAGCAACCTCCTTGCCGCTTTCACAATATCCGCATTCTTCCTGAGTGTGACGTATACCATCGTCACCATCTCTTCCCCCGAAGGGATGTCCAGTGGCGTATCGAAATCGAGAGAGCCGCCCCTTCTCATCCGCTCTATGTGGCGCCTTACCGTCTTCTGGGACGCACCTACTTCATCCGCTATGTCTCCAATCGGCTTGCGGGCATTTCCCTGGAGTGAGTCGATTATCCTCAGGTCAAGAGGAGAGAGCTTCTGGTAGCTCTCCTTTCGTGCTCCTCCGTCATAAGCCACAGGGTTGATGCCGTCCTCGAAGTTGGGAAACCCCACAGTCACGTCGGGCATCTCTGCGACTCTTCTCACGAAATCTACGTAGTCGGAGAGTTCCGACATCCTTCTGAGATATCCGAACACGCATAGTTCCCTCCCCCCGGAGACTGTTGCGGATTGCGTCAGCTCACTCTCTCCGAGGAGGTTAAGACTCTTGGTTACCGACATCGCATTGGATCTGCCCCAGATCAACACGGGAACACCGTCCAAGTAGTAGTTTGCTACCGCCGCTTTCATGTCCTTGAACACGCCCGCCTTGGCCAGAGCCCTCAGGCGCTGGTGAGCGGCCTGCCTGGACATTCCAAGCTTCTTCGCAATATCCCTGATAGACATCCTGGGGTCTTCGTACAGGATGAGCAGCAGTTTCCTGTCGGTATCGTCCATTTCCTCGGAGCGTAATCGATGAATGGTATATTCAACCGTTTTCACAATCTGACCACTTCGTCAAGTCGAAGATTACACTCTGGTCACCCCAGCTGCCCTTCATCACCGTGCGGTGAACTGTGGCTTTACCAGGATATGTGATTCTGTCTGTCGCTGGCCCTCTGACCTCGAGGCGGTTCGAGGAGGGGGTGAGCAAACGAAGAAGACGATTGTGGCAGCCTTCGTGATCTGCTTGTTCGTATTCCTGTCGGTCTTGTCTGTTCCTGTACGATCGGAAAGCCACCGTCTGGTGTGCAACATGGAGGTCGACCTTGTCCAGGAGCCGCTCGGCTGGACGGGAACCCTCGATGGAGACATAACGGGGACGATTGTCATCGTGGAGAACCCGGCAACATTCCCAGGAACAGTTGAGCAATTCGACGAGAGCTTCACGATAACGACGTCGGACGGAGTGATCATAAATGGCGGGGAGAATGGTGTGTTCAACCTCAAGATGTTCAAGGCGGTTGCGAACGGTGAAATCACCGAGGTGTCGTCGCCAGACTGGGAATGGCTTGTCGGCTATGGGGTCCATCTCTCCGGGAGGGCTGACCTAAGCGCGACTCCGTGGCACTTCTCTGGAATCGTCGCGATGATGCCGCCTGAGTGAGGACGAATCAAACCTTTTCTTCTTTCCTTTTGGGTGGTCCTCTCCGAGGCGATGTTCTGCTCATTGCGATTGCAGCCAGAAAGACTAGCAAAGCACCGAATACCGCCCCAGAGCCGAATTCGGGGATGAGCTGCGATGGTGTGGTCCTAGGATAGTTGTCCATGGACGCTGCTGTCCCTGACAAGTTGTAAGGGACATCCACTATTCCGTTCGCATCGAGATCGGGGGCGGTCCATTCGGACCAATAGTTACCATATCCATCCGAACTGTTCCACCAGTTGCCAGTGCCGTTGTCCGAAGCCTGAGCGTGGTCAGATTCGTACGCCGGCCCTGACCCATGGTTCCCTGCCAGGCTGTTGTTCCATATCCTGTTGTTGGCGTTGCCGTCCCCAATCATGATCCCGAAGTTGGTGTTGGAAGAGATCCTATTCAATTGAATCATGTTGTCGTTACAAGCCCCCTGCCACGACGCATTGTACAGATAGATACCATTCAGATTCCTCGAGCAACTGTTGTTCACGATGTTGTTTCCGTTGGACATTTCGAGCAGGATGCCCGCCCAGCTACACGACGAGCAGTTGTTTCCGATCAAGTCATTGTCGTTGGCTGTCAGAAGCATGATTCCAAGACTGCCACCTGTGAACTCGTTGTTGGTGATTTCATTGTCATACGCCACACCCCCAATGCTTATGCCCCAAGTGTTGTTGCGGCATGTGTTGTTCACAAAGGCACATTTCTTCATATGAACGACGAGTATCCCAGCCTCACTATTGTTGGAGCAGGAGTTGCCAATGACCGTGCAGTTGGTCGAATAAGTGCCTGCGTAATCGTTGTACGGTCCCTCCAGCCAGATGCCGCGCTGACCACACTTGTCGATCGTGTTGTTCTGAAGGGTGGCGTTCGAGCACCACTCGACGTAAATGCCCGCTTGCCTGATGCCCGGCCCGGTGTAGTCGTGAATGTGGCAGTCCTGAACGACGAAATGGACGTCTGCTCCCCTTATCCATATGCCTCGCCACCCTGCTGGGATGATATCCCAGTCTTCAATCACATATGGATCCGACTCAGTTCCACTGCCCCTCGCGACTCCTGTCGATGAATTGTCTCCAAGAAAACCTCCGTTGCCTTCTATCAGGATAGGTGAATGCGGCAGAAGCGATGCTCTGGCAGGCAGAGGTGATCCTGACACAGAATCGGCCGCTCTGAGATGCAATATCGCAAGAGATCCGATTATGCACAACGTCAGTGAAATAGCCAGGAAGGCCAGGCGTGCGGATGCCCCTCTCTTCCCACGTTGATGTCGCCCACGATTCAGAAGCTCTCTGTCCAGAATGGCCACCGTCTTTCCCCCGCACTCAATCACGGTTCCGGTCTTTAGACCTTGCCATTCCTCACAATCCCGAGAGAATCCTTGTACCCCCTGGCAAGTTCCTGCGATTCTCCTCGGTGCTCGTCGAAACTGATTGCCGTGGAAACAGTCGCGCGGGGGCTGATGGCTGGCAACCCGTGGCGACGGAGTCGAACCTTTGACAATCTGATGCAGAAGGCAGGGATTCCGCTTTGGTGTATGCGCTCTCAATCGTAGCTGTTGCTGTGTTGGCAACCGTTGTGTTCAGAGTGGTCCGGAGGAGAGTGAGGCCTCCAGAGCACATTGAAACAGAGTTCGAAGATAGTTGAGGAGACGATTAGACGCCCGGTCGAGGCGCACTAAGGAATAGGCCGGGAACCCAAAGAACCGTAAGAATTGTTGCGAGCGTCATCGCGAGCTTGAATCGATCTCGGTCAATCGCGCGTACGAATGCAGCTGATAGCCAGGTGAAGCCAAGGGAAGCGAGATAGAGCGTTCCCAACAGGTTCGCGTGCTGGATTTCAGACCGAGCATATGTTCCGATGTCAGCCCTCTCGAACCAGACTGCGACTAGAAACATCGCTGAAGCTAGAAGAGGAAGAAAAGCAAGAGCCGATTGCAGGCGTGTCCGAGTCTGGACTTCCCTTCCTCCTATGGCATCCAACGTCTTCATTCGATATTCGAATTGGCCTTTCTTCCTATGATCTTTTCCAAGGGAGGAACCCCCGCGAAACGAATAAGCTCACTCGTACATCTACGACTCTGCGATAGCGATGATAAGGCTCGCGGATGGTCCTCCGTGGAGGAGGCGCGAACTGATCTGGGAAAGGGAAGCAGAGGAACTGGCTGGAGGGGGATTCTCCTCGTTGTTCTTCTGTTCGTTGCATTACTGTTGCTTCTCTACTTCTTTGGATGACGCCTCGCTCTTGCTCCCAATTGTATTCTCCCAGAACCCAGGATCTTGTGGGGTTCAGAGATTCCAGGTAGTGTCTCGTGAAAATCCGTCAGTCAGGCGGAATCGAGGCTCAGCCCAAACCTCTTGCTTCGTCTCTCCGTATCTGACACCAATGCATCGGCAGTTGCGACATCTCTTGTCTTGGCCCACCGCATGGTCCTTTCCGAGGCTCCAACCCTTAGCGTTTCTCAGTATCTGATCGTGATGATTCTGCATCCCCTGCAATGGCCACCTTCGAAGAATCTAATACCCGAGAATAGAACCAACCCTGGTGCCAGCTTCTCTCCTCCCAATCCCATTTTGGATTTCTTCTTGAACCATTCAGGGGGAGTAAGTTCATTCGACGCTACGCCCAGATATCCCATCTCCATGGGTTTCCCACAGGTTTGACATTTCATCGGAGCACCGACTGTGACGACTCTCTTTCGAATAGTTCTAATCTTCCCGAGATTAGGACGTCCAGGACCTTCATTCACGGCAGCCACATAGATGTCTGGCCATTAAAAGTCTGTTAACGTTAAATGTGCGAGGGTCCGGATTTGAACCGGAGGACCCCTGCGGGAACAGATCTTGAGTCTGTCGCCTTTGACCGAGCTTGGCTACCCTCGCTCGAAGTTTCCTTAGGCGTTCTTCTGTATAAAGCATTACATGCGCCGACCGCATGGCATCGACCCAGCAGGTCGGTGGCAAGGCCTGCACTGGAAACGGACCTTCCTCGAAAAATGCCGTCCAGCTCGTCGGGCCTTTATCTGGCGCAACTGATTGCAGATGGGGTCAAACCGAAAGACATTAATGAATGGACGCATAATCACCGTACACGGTAGGACGTGCGGACGTTCTGCCACTCCACAAAGGAGAGGCATTACCAACACACCTCGCCATTTCCTCCAGAATTTCGAACCACCCACAACTTTTTCACAAAAGAGGTGTTCGTCGTGCCTCTCCACTCAGCTTTTTTCCGAAGACGGCCTGGGCGGAGGCTCATCGAGGCACTGAATGATTAAGAATCTCCCTTACCCGCTCAGGTGATGAGCTCGCACCCGTCCGAGGTGACCAGGACGCTGTGCTCCGTCTGGGCCACGATCCCTTCCGCCGTGTCGGAGAGGACCGGGTAGTTCATCAGGATGCCCATCCTGAACATCTTCTGGAGAAGCGGCTGCGCATCTGGATCGAGTCTGTCGCACCATCTGGCTGCGAACGGGAACGGCCCGAACTCGGAGGAGAGCTTCGCGTAGAAGGCGGTGATCTCCGGAGACGCCCTTCTCTCCCTGACGATCCTGTATATCCCCCCGCGGCCCTTGCCGGACACTCTGCCCGCCCCCGTGCTCGCAAAGGGCTCTATCGCCAGAATCATGCCCTCCTTCAGCGGGGTCTTGTCCCGCGTCTCAATGTTGGGTATGCTTAGCCCTGCGTGGAGATTGAACTGCTCCATGCTGTGGCCCGTGAGGTTCTCCACGGGCTTGTAGCCGACCGAGGAGACGGTCCGGAAGACCATCGCACCGATCGCCGAAACGGTCGTTCCCGGCGCGATCATCTCTATGCACATGTTCAGGGCGTCCCTGGTCGACTGGATGAGCGCAGTGTTGTTTCTGGTGCCCACCTCGACGGTGGTCGCAGTGTCCGCGGGATAGCCGCCGACCTGCGCGCCCACATCGATCTTGACGACATCCCCCTGTCTGAAGATCCGGTCGTTGTCTCTCGAGGGCGTGTAGTGTGCGGCGACCTCGTTCACCCCGATGTTCACCGGGAACGCGCAACGGGCTCCTCGCTTCAGGATGAGGTTCTCGATGGCGTCCGCGAGCGCGAGCGAGCTGCCGCCCGCCTTCACATGGGAGGCCCCGAATTCCCGCGCCTCCCGAGAGATCGCTCCTGCCCTGATGTACTTCTCTCGGACCGATGGCTCAATGAAGGGCATTCTCAATCTGCTCCTGAGAAATAACACCCTTCCTAATCACTTCCACCGCTCCGTCGGACACGTCGACTATGGTCGAGGGCGCCGCGTACTTGGATTTCCCGCAGTCCACGCATATCTGGACGCGCCCCTTCAGATCCTTCTGGGGGATCGACGCGTCCACCGGGTCCGGGTGCGAGTGCAGGTTCGCGCTGGTCGCCGTGATCGGCCCGAACCTGTCGATGAGCCTTATCGCGAACGGATGGTCCGGGATCCTTATCCCGATCTGGTTGGAGCCAGCGGTGAGGATGTCCGGTATGCTGGGCTTCTTCGTGAGCATTATCGTGAGCGGCCCCGGCATGAACTTCCTGATCAGCTTGCGCGCATTGTCGTTCAGGACGGCCACGCTCTCCATCATCTTCTCGTTGCTGACCGCCATCGACAGCGCCATGTCGAAGGGCCTGTCCTTGGCGATGAACACCTTCTTCACGGAGGTCTCGTTGAACGGGTCCGCCCCGATGCCGTACAGCGTATCGGTCGGGAAGACCACGAGCTCGCCGCTCTTGAGGACGGCAAGGATCTCCTCCATGTCCTTATCCTTGAGATCGCACTTCTTGCACCCATTCTTCTTCTCCGAGCACTTGAGCAGCTTCATCTCTAAATCCCTTCTAGGTACCCGATCGCCAGCCTGAGATGCTCAGGGGCGTCCCCTTCCGCATAGGACCCATGGCCGGGGTACATGTTCTTCAGCCCTAGACTCGCGACGGCCTTGACCGATGACTGGAGCTTGTCCAGGTCTCCTCCTGGGAGGTCCCACCTGCCGACCCCTCCGTCGCAGAAGACGGTGTCGCCGACAGCTGCGGTCCTGCCTTTCATGTCGTGGAGGACGATGCTGCCGGGCGAATGGCCGGGGGTGTGGAGGACCTCAAGCTCGTCCGGCCCGCACCTGAGCCTCTGGCCCGTCTTGAGCGGCTCGATGTCGAGCTTCCTGAGGGCGGCGCCGAACATTGTCGAGAGCGTGAGAGAGTAGTCTCCACCCAGTATCGGTCTCGCCTCCTGCTCGTGCAAGTATATCCTGCCTCCAGTCGCCCTCTGGAACGCGGCCGCGCCTCCGATGTGGTCGTAGTGCGAGTGCGTCAAGACGATTCTCGCGACCTTCCTCAGCGGCACCGCCCTGGAGAGCTCCTCCAGAACCGTGTCGGCGTAGGCCCCCGTTCCGGTGTCCACCACGATTGGATCCTCCTCCCCGAGCAGGTAGACGTTGGAGTCGTACCCGACGCCCGGGATGTATCGGACCTTCATCGCGGAAACGGGATAGCGCCCTCCTTATAAAACCTGTGCCCTGGCACATTGTAAGGCTGACTTCGCGCTCGCAGGGAGCCGGAGCCCCTACCCGCGGGCCAGGATGACCATACGCTGCCTCTCCTCGAGGTTGACCCTGGCGACCGTCTTTGTGAGAGAGAGCTCCTCCGCCTTGGCCAGGCCGTCGAGCGCCTGCAGGACGGACTCCTTCTGGGGTTTCCGGATGTCGACCCCCGCGTCCTCGAACTGGTGCTGGACGATGAGCATGGCCTTCTCGAGGTCCCCGTACTGGACGCAGAAGTCGTGAACGATGAAGTCGACGACCTCCGCGAGGGTTTGAGGGCGCTTGTCCTTGGTCTTGGCCGCGGTCGCGGCCTGCACATCGGCCACCAGCATCTCCCCAAGCGCCCGGAATATCTCCTCGACGTTGTCGCCCGTCTTAGCGCTGCATAGCATGGATGGGCACTGATTCCTCTCGCCCACGCTCTTCAGCTGCGACGCCGTCGTCGAGTCCGGGTCCGCGAGGTCGATCTTGTTGCCGACGAACACCGTGGGGATGGTGCCTACCGCCCCCTGGACCTCCTTCAGCCAAAAGCTCTCCAGGCTCTGGACCGTCTCGGGCCGGGAGAGGTCTCCGACCATTATGACCCCTTGGGCGCCGCTCAGGCTCGCGGAGCGTATCTTCGAGTACTCCTTCTGGCCGAGGATGTCCCAGATCATCATCCTCAGGTTTATTATGAGGTCCGGCTTGACCACCTGGATGTCCTTCCGGGACACCTTCGTCCCGATTGTGGCGATGTACTTGTCGTCGAACTTATTGACGACGTACCTCGCGATGAGCGATGTCTTCCCGACACCTCCGTCGCCCAGCAAAACTACCTTCTTGAGGATGTCCCTTAGTTCCATCCAGAAGCTCAATAGGCGAAATCAGCATTAATACTTTTACGGGATGGCTGGCGGTGGGCTTTTCAGTGGTGGTACTTGCCTGCCAGAAACTTCTTCATGAGGATGTCCACATCTCCGAGGTCGTGCCTGTCGCCGCTCCAGTGGCTTATCCTCTCGCCGAACTGCGTCTCGATGTCGTTGGTCGCCGACTCGAGCTGGTTCCTAAGGCGCTCGGGCTTCTTCGTGGATAATATGGCCGCCAGGACCACGTTCTTCGAATGAGAGATCAGGATGTCGTAGTTCTCGAACCGGATCTCGTTGAGCTTCCCGCCGGCCTCGTCGAAGCTGTCCTTGATGAAGGTCTGAACCGCTGTGAGCATCCCCGCAAGGATGTCCTCGTCCTGGTCTGGCCGCAGCCTCCTCGTGTAGTGCTTGAGGAGCTTGCCATCCGGCGTCATGAGGAAGACCTCGTCGACGATCGTGGGGTTCGAACGCCAGACCATGAACAGCCCGAAGACGTTCACCGCCGTCAGGGCCGCCGCGAGGCCGATGAAGAACACCCTCGTGTCCTGGTTCTCGAAAGGGACGAGGAAGGCCACCGCGCCGAGGACCCCGAAGATGGCCAGGGATATGCCGATGAGGCTCTCCGCTCGGATGTTCTGCTCCATACGCCTTGCCATTGGGGGGTCCTCTGATAAGGGTTTCGTCCCCATTTTTATCCGTGGTAATGATGATAATTCTGGGAACAACTGAGCTCGTTCTTTGGGAACGCATAAATATGCCGGTTCGGTGTTAGCCGCCGGGGTCAGGAATGAAGCTTTTCGAATACCGGGCCAAGGCGGTCCTGATGAAGCACGGCATCCCCGTTCCCGAAGGATTCGTAGTCACATCTGCGGACCAGATCCGCAGGATCTCGGGGCCGTCGATGGTCAAGGCCCAAGTCCTCATCGGCGGAAGGGGCAAGGCGGGAGGGATAAAGCCCGCGGACAACGTGGAAGAGGCGAAGAAGGCCGCGGGGGCGATCATCGGGATGAACATCAAGGGATACATCGCCAAGGAGGCCCTCATCGAGCGAAGGCTCGAGGTCGCGAAGGAGCTCTATCTGGGGATCACGATCGACAGGAGCCACCGCTGCCTTCTCCTCATGGCCTCTCCTGACGGCGGGATGGACATCGAGAGCGTTCCGGAGGAGCGCATCCTCATGCTGCCCATCGACCCGCTCATCGGATTCCAGCCGTTCATGTCGAGGCGCGTCGTCGCATTCATGGGTCTGCCAAAGGAGCAGCAGCCCGAGTGCTCCCGGATATGCGAGAGGCTCGTCCAGCTCGCGATCCAGGAGGACGCGGAGCTCGCGGAGATCAATCCGCTCGTCGTCACGAAGGACGGAAAGCTCGTTGCAGGGGACGCCAAGGTCACCATAGACTCCGACGCACTGTTCAGACACCCGGAACTCGAGAAGTTCGAAGAGGACCTCACGCCGCTCGAGGCCAAGGCGAAGAGGCTTGACATTGCGTTCGTCCAGCTCGACGGCAACATCGGGGTCATCGCCAACGGCGCGGGGCTCACGATGGCCACTCTGGACAGCATCAACACCTTCGGCGGAAAGGCCGGCGTGTTCTTGGACCTCGGCGGCACGGACGACCCTGAGAAGGTGAAGAGGGCGATGATCCTGATGAAGGAGGCCAATCCGAAGGTCGTCCTCCTGAACATCTTCGGAGGCATCACGAAGTGCGATACCGTCGCGAAGGGCGTCCTCGAGGCGATCGATGAGGAGAAGATCAAGACCCCGATCGTGGCACGGATCAAAGGGGTCAACGAGGAGGTCGCGCGTGAGATGCTCAAGAATGCGGGGATGATTCCCGCGTCGGGGCTGAGCGAGGCGGCCGAGCTCGCCTCGAAGGAGTCCCTGAGGTGATATCATGGCGGTCGTCATCGACAGCAGGACAAGACTCATCGTGCAGGGCATCACGGGCTACCAGGGGCAGTTCCACGCGCAGGCCATGAGAGAATTCGGGACGGAGGTCGTCGCCGGGACCTCTCCAGGAAAGGGGGGGCAGACGGTCCACGACATACCGGTGTTCGAGACGGTCAGAGAGGCAGTCGCCGAGACACATGCCAATACCTCGTGCATATTCGTCCCAGCGCCATTCTGCAGCGATGCGGCCCTCGAGGCGATAGACGCAGGGCTGAAGACTATAGTCATAATAACAGAACACCTGCCCGTGCACGACGCGATACACGTGGTATCCGTCGCAAGGGCTAGGCGCATAACCGTCATCGGACCGAACTGCCCGGGCGTTGCCGCCCCGGGAAGAGCCAAGGTTGGCATCCTACCGAGCAAGATCTTCAAAGAGGGGGATGTCGGCGTCGTCTCGAAGTCCGGGACCCTGACCTACGAGATCGTCAACGCCATCTCTGAGAGCGGACACGGGCAGTCGACCTGCGTCGGCATCGGAGGGGACCGGGTCTCCGGGACCGATTTCATCGATATCCTGGACCTGTTCGAGCGCGACAAGCAGACGAAGAAGATCGCGCTCGTGGGTGAGATCGGAGGGACTGCTGAGGAGGAGGCTGCGGCCCACATAAGAACATCCATCAAGAAGCCCGTGGTAGCGTACATCGCTGGCAGGACGGCTCCTCCGGGGAAGCGGATGGGTCATGCGGGCGCGATAATCGCCCGCGGAAGAGGGACCGCCGAGAGCAAGATCAAGGCCCTCGAGGAAGCTGGCGTGAAGGTTGCCAGACTCCCAACGGACGTGCCATCGCTCCTCAATGAAGTGTGACTGTAGCGGCGCAGGCTTTACATCACCCAGCCTGCAATCTCAATCGCATGACCGAGGAGATTGACCTCATCACGTTCGATGCAGGAGGCACCCTGTTCGACATGTCGCCCACTAGGGATGAGGTCTTCATCGACATCCTTTCCCACCGGTTCCCAGACCTTGACGAGACGCTTGTGACGGGAGCCCTTGCGAAGGCGGATCGGGTCTTCGACGAGGAGTTCGCGGCGCAGGACGGCAAGAACGAGAAGCCGTTCTGGAAGAAGTTCGACGCGCATGTCCTCTCGCAGCTTGGAATGGGCGACAGGACTGCGGAGATACACGCTGAGCTCGACGCCGCCTTCAGGGAGATCATCCCCAGGGTGGACAGCTGGGTCCAGTTCCCGGAGACGAAACGGGTCCTGGAGCGGATCAGGAAGCGGGACTTCAGGCTCGGGGTCATATCGAACGCGACGGACCTGACGAAGAGGGTGATGGACAACCTCGACCTGACGCGGTACTTCGATTTCGTGATGGTGTCAGAAGAGGTCGGGGTCAGGAAGCCCAGCCCCGAAATCTTCCGAATGGCCGCACAGAAGGGCGGGGCTGCGCTGAGCCGTTCGCTGCATGTCGGGGACAAGTTCGCAGTAGATGTGGTCGGCGCGCGGAGGGCTGGGATGAACGCAGTGCTTCTCGACAGGACCCACGTGTACGACGACCTCGATTGCATCAGGTCGAGGGACCTGGACTTCTTCGCGGCCTTCGTGTGATCAGAAATCGGGCGCCTGCGCGAGGCCCAGATTCGTCAGGTGGGACGAGTCGTTGAGCTTCACAGGACGAGGCTTCCGGTCGTCCACCTCGAAGATCGAGATGGCGCACGGGTCGTGCCGGATCTTGACCATGTCGGCGGGCCTGTCTCCCAGCATATAGGCCGTCATCATCTTTATCGGTATTCTGTGAGTGACGATGACGACCGAGCCGGTCCCGTGGGTGAAAAGCACCTCGCGCAGGGCGGTGTTCACCCTCTTCCAGGCCTTCTTCATGCTCTCGCCGTGAAGGAAGCGCATGTTCGCGGGGTTCTCTTGCCATCTCCGGTAGTCGCGGCCCCATCGCTCCTTCACCACATCTTCCTGAAGGCCCGTCCACGCCCCGTAGTCGACATCGATGAAGCCCCATTTCTCGCGGACCTCGATCTGATGGGGCATCGCGATCCTGGTCGCGGTCACCATCGACCGCTTCAGAGGGCTCGAGTAGATCGCCTCGAACACGCGGTCCTTCAGGGCCTCGGCGGTCAGGTCGGCCATGGCTATCCCGGTCGCGTTGAGCGGGATGTCCTCGCGCCCCCTGAAGAACCGCTCTCGGTTCCAGTCCGTCTCCCCGTGCCTGACGAGAATCAGCTCCATCTTGGGCATGACGCGCTTCGCATGACCGTATGTGTATTTAGCCTCTACCTGGTAGCCTTGAGGGTGCGGGCCTACGGGTTGATGATGATCGTCTTCAGGTCGAGGGGCGCCAGGTTGATCTTCTCGACCGGGAGGAAGCCTATCCTCATGTCCACGTACACCATGAACTGCACCGTCACCTGTAGCGAATAGACACCCGGATCGGCAATCGAGAGATTCAAGGTCCCCAGGAGGCCGAATCCCAGGTCGGTCTTGTTGGTCAGGGAGGCCAACGGGGTGCCGTTCCGCAGGACCGACATGTTCGTCACGGATATCGAGGTCCCCCTGAACCAGAAGTTGGATGGCTTCTCCGACACCTTCGTCACGAGCACGGACAACGAGAACGGCTCGCTCGCGTTTGCGGCTCGGGGCCCGCTCACGGAGATCCCCCATGTGGTGTTCGCCGCCCACGACGTGTGAGACCCCGTGAAGTTCGCGAGAGTGGCGTAGTCGCTCGATTCCTCGACATACGTCTTTCCCTCCGATGGGAGGATCTTGGGGCTCAAGATCGTCCACACGACCAGTATGATCAGGATGACGACCACTGTGATTATCGCGCCGAGATGCCCGCGCTTCTTCCGGGGCTTCGGCGGCTTCTCGGGCTCGATGAGTTCCTCATATTCCTCCTCGGCCGAGGGCTCCTCCTCAGGCGTGCTGACCGGCTCTTCCACCTCTGGAGCGGCTGCGGGTGTGCCCTCGTCCGTCTCCGGGGCCGGGGTCTCCGGACCTGGCTCCTTGCTCGGTTCTTCAGAACTCATCCACATCCCGTGTCCAGCAGCCGATGGCGTAATGGACAAATCAACATTTCGGAAATCTTGAGTAGTGCGGACGCGTTCCACTGGAAGCTTTGGTCGACGAACATCGTGACAACAACGCTTTTATACGTGACGGGACATAGCGATTTTCCCCGCCCAGTAGGGCATCTGCCATTTGACGGCAGACCCCGGGCTGGATGGGGGAAACGTGCACCCGGCCACCTTGTGTCCGGGGAAGATGGTTGAGGGGCAACGGACGGAAGGACCGCGGGCCCCGGTGAATACCGATCATGTGCGATACGGACGTGTGCTGAGTCGACATGCTAGCGGCTAATTATACCGTCTGGGGAATGGCTCGGTTCGGGCGCCGAAGAAGGTCGTGCCAAGCTGCGATATGCACCGGGTATGCGCAAGGAGCATTTGATCCGGTGATCACCGAATGGGACTTCCCACTCTTCGGAGTGATCCGTGAGGATCGGGAACCGGGGGGATCGAAGCATCCTAGTACCCCGAGGAAAAGATATCAATCGAGATGCCGTCAGTAAAGGCGATCGAACGCGGCAAAGGGCAAACTGAATCCTCCCAGGAAACTGGGCGGAGATGTGGTGTTGCAGACTCCGGCACATCTTAACTCGCTAACCCGAAATCGGCTGGAATGCCGTGCCAAAGAGGGTGACAGCCCTGTAGGGGTGCGCGAGAAAGATGATTCGGAAGTTCTCGAGTATTGCGCCTTGGATATGGCGTGAGAATTTGGGAGCCATTTGCTTCCAACCCTAAATACGACCCGAGACCGATAGTGCAGTAGTAGTGTGAACGAAAGCTGAAAAGTACCCTTAGCGGGAGGTGCAAAGAGCCTGAAACCAGATGGTGACTTTAATATGCAGCGTGCAAGGGACGAAGCTCGAAAGAGTGGACCGACGTTGCATTATCCGTTTCGAATAACGGGCCAGGGAGTTCGGATCGATGGCGAGGTTAATCGGGTAACCGAGTAACCGAAGGGAAACCGACAAGTCCGCAACCCGCAAGGGCCAGGGACGAGGTGGGCTCGCCTGTAGTCATCGGTGAGAGACCCGAAGCCAGTTGATCTAGGCGTAGATAGGTTGAAGCCCAGGGAAACCTGGGTGGAGGACCGAACCCGTGTTGAGGTGCAAATCATTGGGATGATCCGCGTCTAGGGGTGAAAGGCCAATCTAAACTGGACATAGCTGGTCCCCCCCGAAACTACTCGCAGGTAGATCTCAGACGAGGTGGACGATGGGGTAGAGCGACCGATTACGCATTTAGGTGGAGAAATCCGTCGGTGCGTTGCCAAACTCCGAACCTGTTGTCGCTTAAGACTCTGGGAGTGAACGTATGAGGGGTAAGCTCCATACGCAAAAGGGGAACAACCCAGCCTCAAGTTAAGGTCCCTAAGTGCTGACTAAGTGCGAACGGGCAAAAGGAGTCCTTAGTCTCAGACAACTGGGATGTGGGCTTAGAAGCAGCCATCATTCAAAGATAGCGTAACAGCTCACCAGTCAAGATTAAGGGCCCTGAAAATGGACGGGGCTAAGTCAGTCACCGATACTTGAGAGCACCGAAAGGTGATCTGGTAGGGGGGCGTCGTGCGCGGGCAGAAGTTCGGTCGTGAGATCGAATGGACCGCGTTCGAACGAGGATCCTGGTGGTAGTAGCAGCAAAGAACGGTGAGAATCCGTTCAGCCGTAGGGGCAAGGGTTCCTCGACAATGTTCGTCAGTCGAGGGTTAGTCGATCCTAAGGCATTCCTTAATCGAGAATGCCGAAAGGGCAAGCAGGTTAATATTCCTGCACCATCGCAGACTCTGCGCGCATCTGGAAGCATCTGGGTAAGCTGAGCAGGAGCGCCAATCTGTTCAAGCGCATATCCCCGGGAAGAACCGTAATGGTGAGAACCGGGGGAAAGCGCCAGTAGGAGGGCGAAGGCCCTCTTCAGCCGATCCCCGGTGCCCGTGAAAAGGGATGCGCTAAACATCTGCGTTGTTCGTACCAAGATCCGACACAGGTGCCCCTAGATGAGAAGTCTAAGGCTTGTCGGCGTTAATTGACGCGAGGGAACTCGGCAAATTAGCCACGTAACTTCGGGAGAAGTGGTGCCAGCTCAGAGATGAGCTGGTTGCAATGACAAGGGAGCCCCGACTGTTTAACCAAAACAAAGGTGGCAGCTAGTCCGAAAGGATGCGTATTGCCGCTGAATCCTGCCCAGTGACGGTATCTGAAAATCCCTTTCAAGGGAAAGAAGGACCGTTAAACGGCGGGGGTAACTATGACCCTCTTAAGGTGACTGCGTTGCCTTAGTAAAATTCGGCCATTTGCTGGGACGCCTGAGTATCTCACACTACTCTTCGAGAGTGAAAACGTGTGAGTGCAGGTAATCAGCAGGAAAGGCCCGCGCAAGCGGGAATCCTCAGAGACTGTGCGCCGGACGCTCAGAGATGAGCGAAGATACAGTCCGACCCGCATGGCGACATGCGGAGATCACGGGAAACCGTGGTCCGCCTCCCACAGCACGGAGGTCATGAAAGTAACAGAAGTGAGCGTAATACCTTGTCGCTTAATTGGCGACTTGCATGAAGGCCCAACGAGAGCTCTACTGTCCCCGCGTCGAGGCCGGTGAAACCTACATTAACGGAGCACTGTCCGTTATCTTCCAGCTGAAAGCGAAGACCCCGTGGAGCTTTACTGCAACCTGTCGTTGCGGTGTGAGCCTGATTGTGTAGCGTAGGCGGGAGTCGTTACCAGGGCTGGCCGCTAGGTCAGTTCCGAGACACCGATGAAACACCGCCCTTTTGGACTTGCATCGCTTACATCTTCGGATGGACACCGGTAGGTGGGCAGTTTGGGTGGGGCGCCACGCCCTCAAAAAGGTAACAAGGGCGCCCAAAGGTCGGCTCAGGTAGGTCAGAAATCTACCGAAGAGTGCAAGGGCAAAAGCCGGCTTGACGTGGTTCGGCCCAACAACGAACCACGATGAGAAATCAGGGCCTAGCGAACCACTGTGCCTCACAAATGGGGGCCAGTGATTACAGAGAAGTTACCCCGGGGATAACTGAGTCGTCTCCAGCAAGAGTTCATATCGACCTGGAGGCTTGCTACTTCGCCGTCGGTTCTTCCTATCCTGGTGGTGCAGCAGCTGCCAAGGGTGGGGTTGTTCGCCCATTAAAAGGGATCGTGAACTGGGTTCAGACCGTCGTGAGACAGGTTTGTTGCTTTTTGCTGGAAGTGCTTTGATGCCTGACGGGAAGGGTCCCTTAGTACGAGAGGAACGGGGTCTCGTCGCCTCTAGTCTATCAGTTGTCCGGCAGGGCAATGCTGAGCAGCCACGCGATAGTGGATAAAAGCTGAAAGCATCTAAGCTTGAAGCCACCCCGAAAACGAGGCATCTCACGACCGCCATTACATGATGGCGTTGATAGAGCCGGGATGTAAGTGCCAAGGTCCGCCGAGGCATTCAGTCCGCGGCCACTAAGAGTCGTAGTCGCTAAACAACATGTTGACCTGGCAATTCGGCTCAGCCGTTATACGTATCGCACATGAAGCCTCTGCTGCTTCCTTCCACTTCTCATTTCTCTGCATGCGAGCGGGACAGCTCAATGCTTGAACTCGTCCCGAGCCAGGACTATGAGGATCAGCGCGATGAGCGACAGCACTGAACCCAGGTCGTACACCCCCAGCCCGAGCATGCCCGCAACCGAAGCCGTGACGGCCAGCAGGAACGAGTTCTTCCTGAAAGCGGCGTACGACCCCATGAGCGCGGCCAAACCCATGACGAAGATGATCGTCCCACATGCCGCGACGAATCCTGAGATATTCACTTCAGGTGGAAGCCCTGCCCCCGACACATCTACAGACCAGACCCTCATGGCAGCGACGATCTCGAGTATCCCCGCGCCCACAAGCAGGACGCCCGCAATCTTGGGCTTGTTCGACGGGGCAGGCGGCTCAGCGGGCCAGGGCACGTCGACATTGGCCACGGTGGGCCGATGGCCGCGAGGGTCTCGTCGGCAGGTCGGACAGAGCCGATCGTCAGACCCGACCGGACTCCCGCACCACGCGCAGTAGCTCGTGGTTGGACCCGAAGGAGCAGGTACGGGTGTGGCCTCGACGAAGGTCAAGTTCTCGCCACAGTTGGCGCAGACCGGTCTGACGAGATCGTTCCACACGCCACAACGGGGGCACTTCTTCAGGCTGGACTTGGGTTGCGAAGGCGAAGTCAGTCTGGCCGCGCACTTGTTGCAGTAGATGGCCCCGTCCGGGTTCTCCGAGCCGCAGCTTGGGCATACCAGGGTCATATGTCCACTCAGTCGGTGAACTCGTGTCTCGAGATCGCAACGCAGATGAGCGCGATCAGCCCGAACAGCCCTCCTATCAGGAAGCCGATGCCTAGCATGCCAACGATTGCTCCTGCGAGAGCGAGCGCGAAGCTGGATCTCTTGATGGCCAGATACCCGCCAAACAGAGAGCCCACGCCGAAGAGTGCGTCCAGGCCGCCGCACAGGCATATCGGGCCGGTGCCCGGGACATAGGAGACCGCGGAGGTCAGGGTGAGATATAGGAGTCCTTGTCCCAGGGCAAGCGCTCCCGCGAGGATCGCCATCACGCCACCGAGGACCAGGGTTCCGCTGGCCTTGTCCCCGTAGGACATGTCATACGAAATGCTGGTGTAGTAATCCGAGAGGTCGGGCCGAGAGCCCCCTTCCCACGGTCCACGCGGGTTCTTCCTGCAATACGGGCAGAAGAGAGTGGTGGCATTCACCTGACGGCCGCACCAGACGCAGAAGATGAGCTGGGGCGGAGCGCTCTTGGGAGTGACCGGGGTCGCCCATCCCTTCTCCGTTTGACCGCCCGTGGTCTGGCTCTGCGCCGTCGTTTCGGCGGATGTGTCAGGAGCCTGAATGATATTGCCTGACGAGTCCCTGAGATCCGCAGAACACTTGCCACAGAAGAACGCATAGTCCGGATTATCCGCCCCACATTTCGGGCACTTTGCCATCCTCTCCCCCGATGCTGGAGCGCGGTGAACGCTATTTCTAGCTTGCCATGGAATCCTGCGCGGCCAGCTCGGTGCGCCGTTCCGCGCAAGATTAATGACCGTGAATCACATGGTCTCGTTCCGAACAACGGAGTGATAGCCTGAGGATCATCATCGTGGGGAACAACGTCGCGGGGACCACGCTCGCCAAGGGCCTCCGTGACGGCAGTGCCGACGTGGACATAGACATCTTCACCGATGAGACGATGCCGTACTATCCCAGGCCCAGGCTGATCGACTACCTCATAGGACGATACAGCGAGGAGGAGATGCCATTCTATCCGCCTGGCTGGTACGAGAAGAACCGGCTGAACCTGCACCTGGGTTCAAAGGTCGACAGGCTGGACCCCGCGGGCAGGAGGGTGCTGGTCAAGGGCTCATGGGAGAGCTACGACAAGCTGGCCATCTGCACGGGCTCTTCCTCGTTCGTCCCATCGTTCAAGGGACTGCCCAAGGAGCGCGTCTTCACGTTCAGGACCTTCAAGGATGCCAAGGACATCAAGGCAGCGGCCGCGACATCGAGCCACTGCGCAGTCATCGGAGGCGGCCTGCTCGGGCTTGAGACCGCGAGGGGTATCTGCACCGCGTTCCCCAAGCTGCGCGTCACCATACTCGAATACGCCGAACACCTGCTCATGAAGCAGCTGGACCACTCAGGCTCTTCTCTGCTCAAGAACTGGATCGAGAGCACAGGAGCCCGGGTGATCGTCCAGGCGGAGACCGATGAGGTGCTCGGAGACTCCCGGGTGAAGGGGGTCAGGCTGAAGGACGGGCGAGTGATCGACTGCGATATGGTCGTCGTGTCAGTCGGGACGAGGGCAAATGCGCAGCTGGCCAGGGAGGCCGGCCTGAGGGTCAACAAGGGGATCGTCGTCGACTCGCATCTCGCGACGTCGGACCCTAACATCTACTCGATCGGCGACGTGTCCGAGTTCCAAGGGATGGTCTGGGCGATGATACCTCCGGCATTGGACGAGGCGAAGGTCGCCGCAAACTGCATGCTCGACCTTCCCGGGCCGGACTACAAGGGGACGGTCCCCTCGAACACGCTCAAAGTGGTCGGGTTCGACCTCACCTCGATCGGGAATGTCCGAGGAGCCCACGAGCCTCCGGGACCGGGCTTCCAGGAGATCATGGCGGTGTCCCCCGACGGGAAGGTCTACAAGAAGTTCGTCATCAAGGACGACCGGCTGGTCGGGGCGATCCTCCTCGGGACGAAGAAGGACGCGGTCAAGGTCACGAAGATGATCAAAGAGGGCACGCCCCTCGGCCAGATCAAGGAGCATCTCCAAGACCCGTCGTACACGTTCCCATGAGGCCGGGGCGCCGGAGACAAACCGTTATATTTCCAAGACATATGCAGAAGGATGGATATGGACCAGTCCGACTATGAGCTTGACTTCTTCAGGGCCAACGGCTTCCAGCGCCGCCAGTGCAGGTCCTGCGGCAAGTACTTCTGGACCCTGGGGAACAGCGACCTCTGCGGGGAGGCGCCGTGCGTCGAGTACACGTTCATTGGCAACCCGCTCTTCAAGCAGCGGATGAACGTCCACGAGATGCGCGAGAGCTTCCTGTCGTTCCTCGAGTCGAACGGCCACACCCGGATCGCCAGGTACCCTATCACCGCGAGATGGAGGGACGATGTCTTCTTCACCCAGGCGAGCATCTACGGGTTCCAGCCGTGGGTCATCCAGGGGGTCGTCGAACCGCCTGCCAACCCGCTGGCCATTTCGCAGACCTGCGTCCGCTTCAACGACATCGACAACGTGGGAAAGACGGGCTCGCACTTCACGATGTTCGAGATGATGGCCCACCACGTCTTCAACAAGGCCGGCAAGGAGATCTACTGGAAGGACAGGACGACCGAGCTGTGCCACGAATTCCTCACGAAGGTCCAGGGCCTCGACCCCAAGCTCGTGAACTACTCCGAGGCCTGGTGGGAGGGCGGAGGCAACGCTGGACCGTGCCTCGAAGTGCTCCTCGGGGGCGTGGAGGTCGCCACGCTCGTCTTCATGAGCTACGCGATCGAGAACGGGGCCCAGAGGCCGATGGACATCCAGGTCGTCGACACGGGCTACGGCCTCGAGAGGCTGACTTGGATCTCCCAGGGAACGCCTTCGGCCTACGAAGCGGTCTTCGGGGACGTCCTAAGCGACCTCAAGAAGCAGTCCGGTGCCGGCGGTGACGAGAGGATCCTCGCGGAGTACTCGAAGGTCGCGGGGTCCATGAAGATCGAGACCGCCTCGGACGTCCGGACGCTGCGGGCAGACACCGCAGCGCGCCTCGGGATGTCAGCTGAGGAGTTCATGAAACAGATCCGCCCGTTCGAGAGCATGTACGTCATATGCGATCACACGAGGGCGCTCATGTTCATGCTGAGCGACGGCGTGATGCCCTCGAACGTCCGCCAGGGCTACTTCGCGCGCCTTCTAGTCCGTAGGGCCCTCAGGGAGATGAGCCAGCTCGGCATGAAGAGCAGGCTCTCCGACATCGTCGCGAAGCAGGTCGACTACTTCTCAAAGGACTTCCCCGACCTCGAGCAGAACAAGGACGAGATCGTCAAGCTCGTGGACGTCGAGCAGGAGAAGTATCAGGAGACCCTGATGAAGGGCCGCGGGATCGTCCAGAGGCTCGAGGCGTCCGAGAAGGGCGAGCAGAGGAGGATCACCGAGGACGACCTCATCGAGCTCTACGACTCCCACGGGCTCAACCCCGAGGTCGTGAAGGAGTTCGCCAGCGGGCCCGTAGACGTGCCAGACGACTTCTACCAGAAGGTCGCTGCCCGCCACTCGAAGGTCGAGCGGGAGGAGGCGCTGCAGGATGTCGTCCTTCCAGCAGACCTTCCGCCGACCAAGCTGCTGTTCTACAAGGATCCCTACAAATACAAGTTCAGGGCCAAGGTCCTCGCGGTCGTCGGCAGCCACGTCGTTCTCGACAAGACCTACTTCTACGCCGAGAGCGGCGGCCAGGAGAGCGACACGGGCTCGATGAAGGACATGAAGGTCGTCCATGTGGACAAGATCGGCAACGTCTGCGTCCACAAGGTCGAGGGGGAGATGAAGGCGGTCCCCGGGAAGCTCATCTCGTGCTCGGTGGATGAGGAGAGGAGGAGGCGTCTGCAGAGACATCACACAGCCACGCACGTGATCAACGGCTCTGCGAGGGCCGTGCTCGGAAACCACGTGTGGCAGACGGGGGCGCACAAGGGCCCGGACATCGCGAGGCTGGACATCACGCACTACGCCGACCTCACAAAGCAGGAGCTCGACAGGATAGAACTCCTGGCCAACCGGACGGTCCTCTCGGGCACAAAGGTCCAGAGCACCTTCATGGAGAGGAACGCGGCCGAGAAGAAATACGGCTTCAGGCTCTACCAGGGCGGGGCGGTTCCAGGCAAGGAGATCCGAGTCGTCAGGATAGGGGACTTCGACGTCGAGGCCTGCGGCGGCATCCACTGTCGCAACTCCCTCGAAGTGGGCCCTATCAAGATACTCAGCACGAAGAGGATCCAGGACGGGGTCGTCAGGCTGGAGTTCGTGGCCGGAATGGCCGCGGTCGAACAGATGTCTGAGCTGTACGACTCGGTCTCGGCCGCGAGCGCCAAGCTGAACTTCGCCCCCGAGAAGATCGGCGAGGCGGTCGACAGACTCATCGCGGAGCGCAAGGAGCTGCAGAAGGACCTCGACGCCCTCAGGAAGGGGAGGGTCGGGGCGACGGTCGAGGAGCTCCTCCAGAAGGCGGCTAAGGTGGGGGACGTACGCATCGTCAGGCACGTCGAGTCCGAGGACATGAAGCATCTCGTGAGCCTCGCCAAGGAGCTCATCTCGAACCCGAGGACGGTCGCGGTCGTCGGGTCCGACCAGCAGGGCGCGAAGGTTGTCATCGCCCGCAGTGCGGACATCACGATCGACTGCAGGCCTTTGGTGAAGGGAGCAATGCAAGTTGTAGGAGGGTCCGGAGGGGGAAAGCCGGATTTCGCTCAGGGCGGAGGGCCCGGGAAGGAGAAGCTGGAGGAGGCCCTTGATTCGGCCGTCGCAGCCGTCCGTGCCATCCTGGAGAAAGAGTGAGCAGGAGATGGCACCGTTCTCTGCATTCTTCAAGAGAATCAGGTCCTACCTGAAGCTGACGCGGTCGGAGGCGATTGCGAGAAGGTACTTCGTGATCGGGGCGTTCGACGGCGCGCTGACCATACTAGGGGTGATCATCGGGGCGTATGCCTCGGAAGGGCATGCCCATCCAGAGCTGGCGAAGAGCCTGATTCTCGCGTCTGGATTCTCCGGTGGCATCGCGCTCGCGGTCTCGAGCACTGTGGGCGCATACGAGGCGGAACGCGTCGAACACCTGCTGAGACACCAGGAACTGGAGAGGGCGATGCTGAGGCCCGTCGAGGGGACTAGGATCGACGCGATGCGCGTGAGCATATCCCTGAGCGCGCTCGTGCACGGGGTGGCGCCGCTGCTCGCCGCGTTCGTGCCGCTCCTCCCGTTCTTCTTCTTGACGCTGGACGTTGCTGTGGTCTTCGCGATCGGCCTCACCCTGACGTTCCTGTTCCTGCTCGGTGCCTATCTCGGGAGCCTGATAAAGGAGATGATACTGTACACGGGCCTGAGATTCGTAATCGCCGGACTCGCTACTGCGGTCATCCTCATCTTCGTCGGAGGCTACTACTGAGAGGTTCCTTTTTCGCACAATTCGTGAGGAAGGATGACGAGTCAGTCCAGAAAATCCGCCCTTTTATGACATTCTTCAGACCGGCGCGGTCACGGTCTCGAGGTCCATTACCCCCTTCTGAGACTCGAGCATCTTGGCGAGGTTCCGGACCCTCTGCGCCTTCCCCCTGAATGCGATCACCTCGAGGCAGGCGTCCCTGGAGAGGTGCACATGCATCGTGGCCGTGACCACATCGGGGAAGTCGTGCTGCAGCTCCGTTATCGCCCGGTTGATGTCCCTCGCGTGATGGTCGTAGGTCAGGATGAGGACTCCCGAGGTATCGACGTTCCCCGCGGTCTCCCATTTCCTCTTGGAAACGAACTCCCTCATGGCCTCGCTGATCGCCTTGGACCTAGTCGGGTGGCCGATCCCGAGGGCCATGTCGTCGAACTGGCGAAGCAGGTCCTTCGACACGCTCAGGGAGACCCTTGTCTTCGAACCCATGGCAGCGGGTACTGCGTATGCACACATAATCCTTGGTGGGACCAAGATGATAAATAGAGCCTGCGAATTCGGTATTACGCAATAGCAGGAAAGTATTACCGGAGTCGAGCAGATGCACATACCAGACGGATTGATGGACCCGACGGTCGCCGCAATCGGCCTCATCGAGTTCGCTGCGATAGTCTCCGTGGCCATTGTGGTCTCGAGGAGATCCCTCCGCGAGAAGGATCTCCCTAGGGTCGCGATGCTCTCGGCCGGGATCTTCGTTGCGCAGATGCTCAATTTCCCCATAGGGGGCGGGACTACCGGACACCTCGTCGGGGGTGCGCTCTTCGCCATCATGGTCGGGCCCACGTTCGCCATCATCGGCATGACGGTGATCCTCCTGATCCAGGCGCTCATGTTCGGAGACGGGGGCATCACCGCCTTCGGGCTCAACGCGCTCAACATGGCGATCATCGCACCGCTCGTCGGCTGGGGCGTGTTCAACCTCATGAAGCCGCTCGTTGGAAGGACGGGGAGAATTGGTCAAGGAGTCTCTGTCGGGACAGCCGCATGGGCGAGCGTGTTCGTGGCCGCGGCCGCCTGCGCAGCCGAGATGGCGGTCAGCTATGCGATTTCGGGAGGCACTTACGGCATCGCGGCAACCGTGTCGGTTCCCGCGATGCTCGGCTTCCACGCCGTGATCGGCGTCGGCGAGGCCGCGATCAGCGCAGGCGTAGTGACCTATCTCGAACATGTCTCTCCGGAGACTTTCTCCAGGAGGGCCGCCGCCAACCCTTCCAGCTCCGGCCGCAAGGGCGTGCTGCGGTCGACGACCTTGCGCGCTTCGGGCGCGGTCCTGCTCGTGCTGGCATTGGCCCTTCCCTTCTACTTCCTGTATGCTGCCGAAGGGAGGGACGGGCTTGAGCAGACGATGGAGGACGCAGGGGTGACGGAGGGCGCGCAGCTGGCAAACTCGCCATTCACTTACGGTCAGAACTACTTCGGAGCGCTCTTCTCGGGCATTATCGGGTTCGTGGCAGTCAGCCTGGCGATGACCGGCATCATGAGAGCTCTGGATGGGAGACGCGCGGCGGATGAGATGTGATGGCTACGGTTCACGGGAATCCTTTCCAGCTTCATAAGGCAGGCCGTGATACGGAAGAGACCTGGTTCACCAGGCTCGATCCGCGGGCAAAGCTGCTCGGGATCCTCACTTTCGTGATCACCGGGGCTATCCTGACGAGCACGGACCTCCTTCTTGCAGCGCTCGTGCTGGCAGCGGCTCTCGCAGCGGCTAGCAGAGTCTCGGCGTGGAACCTCGCCAAGGCATACATCGTGGCCCTGCCCTTCATTCTGCTGGCCTCGGTTTCGCTGTTCATCTTCACAGGGCCCGTCCAGGGCGCCAACATGGTCATACGGGTGTCGACCTGCGTGCTCGCGCTGCTGGTGCTGGTGAACGGGACGGAGACCTTCGACCTGTTCCTCGGACTCCGGAGGCTGAAGGTGCCAGCGGTCCTGACGACCCTCGTGATGCTGACCTACAGGTACGTGCTTCTGATATCAGAGGAGCTGGACCGCATGAGGATCGCGAGGAAGGCCAGGGGGTTCTCGGGCGGGAAGAGCCTCCTCGACAGATACGGCCTGCGCGTCCTCTCATACACCGCGGGCATGCTTCTCGTGCGCTCGTCGGCGAGGGCCGACAACATCTACGAAGGCCTGAAGATGCGCGGGTTCAGAGAGGACATGGCCGCATGGAGAAGACGGACGATGGCCTCCGCGGACTTCGCATTCCTCGGGCTCTTCCTGGCCGCCTCGGGTGCGCTGATAACGATCCAACTGGGGGTGGTGCCTTGAAGGTGCTTGAGGCGGAGAGCGTCGGATTCGTCTACGAAGACGGGACCGTGGCCCTAGACAAGGTCTCGCTGGTGATGGAAGAAGGAGAGAAGGTGGCCTTGGTCGGACCAAATGGCGCTGGGAAGTCGACCCTCCTGCATCTGATCGCGGGGTTCAGGACGCCTTTCTCGGGAAAGGTGGTCGTGTCGGGGAAGAGCCTCGACAGCTCCAGCGCGGACCTCGTCCGGAGAGACCTCGGACTTGTCTTCCAGGATCCCGACGACCAGGTCTTCATGCCCACCGTGGAAGAGGATGTCGCCTTCGGCCCCCGCAACCTCGGACTCGACGACATAGATCGACGAGTGACCGACGCGCTGAAGAGCACTGGGATAGAGGACCTCGCGAGGCGGAGGCCACACAGGCTCAGTCACGGCATGAAGAAGAGGGTCGCGATAGCCGGCGTCCTCGCAATGGATCCGAAGATGCTCCTGCTCGATGAGCCCACCTCGGGGCTCGACCCGCGCGCCAGGAAGGATCTCGTGAGACTGCTCAAGGAGATGGACAGAACCATGCTCATAGCGACGCACGACCTCGAGGCCGCGTCTGAGATCGTCGACCGCGTCGTTGTGCTGAATGTGGGGATCGTCATGCAGGGTACGATGGCGGAGCTCGTGGCCGCCCGTGACGTGCTCGAGAGTGCGGGACTCGAGATGCCCCCATTGCCGAGACTCTTCAGACTGTTGGAAGCGAGAGGATTCCCGACGAACGAGATGCCGGTGTCGATGGAGCAGGCTGTGGCAGAACTCTCGAAGGTCATCGAAGGGGGCGATGTCCGTGTACGCGCTCATAGGGGCGTCCAGGAGCGCAAACGGGCCGAGACCGGCGTTCCCCACCCCGACTTGGAAATCGACCGCAGAAAAGCACAGAACTGATTGCTGGCTCGTCCCAGACGCGACGTATCCAGCGTGTGGCAAGAACGTAAGGGTTTTATACACCCTAGTGTGTCGGGGTGGATGCTCCAGACAGCGCTTGCTGTCTGGTCTCTGAAGATTCGACATACCGCGGAGGTTGCCGTTTGGCAGACGAGAAGGAAACCAAGGCGAAGGGCGCGCCCAAGGAGAAGGATGCTACAGGGAAGACCCCCAAGAAGGGCCCGCCCGCTGAGAAGAAGCCTGTCGAGAAGAGAGGCGAGAACTTCAGGTACATCGTGAGAATCGTCAACACCGACCTCGACGGCAACAAGAACGTTGTAATCGCGCTCACGAGCATCAAGGGCGTCGGGATCCGGACGGCCGAGATCATCGCCAGGATGGCGGGCATTCCAAGGAACGTCAAGATCGGCGACCTCCCCGAGACCAAGACCGACGAGCTTGAGAAGCTGATCAACGAGTATTCCGAGAAGGTTCCGCACTGGATCGTCAACAGACAGAGCGACTGGTCCACAGGCGCCGACATGCACCTTGTAGGAGTCGATGTCGAGCTGAACAGGAGGGACGACATCAACCTGATGAGGATGATACGGAGCTACAAGGGGGTCAGGCACGAGACGGGCCAGAAGGTACGCGGCCAGAGGACCAGGTCCAACGGCCGCACGGGCATGACCATGGGTGTGATCCGGAAGAAGCTAGAGCCAGGGGCCGCACCTGCAGAAGGCAAGGAAAAGGAGTAGTGTGACCCATGGGTGACCCGAAGTTCTCAAGGAGGAAGTACGAGACCCCTGCCCATCCGTGGGAGGGGGAGCGCATCAAGGAGGAGAACGAGCTCCTCATGAAGTACGGCCTGAAGAACAAGGAGGAGCTATGGCGTGCCCAGTCGATGGTCAGGTCCCTCAGGGAGCAGAGCAGGGAGCTCCAGGCGCGGATCAGGACCGGGGACCCCCAGGCCAAGATCGAGACGGACCAGCTCCTCGCGAGATGTTCCAGACTTGCGATCCTGCCGGAGGAGGGCGCCAGCCTGAACGACGTGCTCCTCCTTAACACCGAGAGCCTGCTCCAGAGGAGGCTGCAGACGATGGTCTACCGCAAGGGGCTAGCATACACCCCTAAGCAGGCGAGGCAGTTCATCGTCCACGGCCACGCGGCGATCGGCGGCCGGAAGGTGACGATCCCAGGCTATCTCGTCAAGAGAGGAGAGGAGGAACAGATCAACTACCACGTGACCTCCCCGATCGCGAACGAGCTTCACCCTGTGAGGCCCAGGCCGGAGGACCTCAAGGCGAAGGCCGAGGAAGAGGCCGCGAGGCTGGAGCAGCAGGAGAAGGCCGGCGAGATCAAGGTCGCGAAGCCCGAGCTCAAGAAGATCATCACCACTGAGCTCAAGAAAGAGAAGGAAGAGGACATCGAGAGCGCCACGCCTGCCGAGCCCGCAGAGCCAGAGGAGAAGAAGGAGTGATACGAATGGGCAAATGGGGCATCGCACACATCTTCGCGAGTTACAACAACATAATCATAACGGTCACGGACGTCACAGGGGCCGAGACGATCACCAAGGCGAGCGGCGGCATGGTTGTCAAGGCAGCCAAGGACGAGGCGTCCCCGTACGCGGCGATGAAGGCGGCAGAGAAGGTCGCCGAGATCGCCAAGGAGAAGGGGATAGACAGCATCCATGTGAAGGTCAGGGCTCCTGGAGGCAACAAGTCCGTCTCGCCCGGCCCAGGCGCGCAAGCTGCAATAAGGGCGCTCGCAAGGGCTGGACTGAGGATTGGCAGGATAGAGGATGTGACCCCCGTACCGCACGACGGGACGAAGAAGAAGGGCGGGAGAAGGGGCCGCAGAGTCTAGAGCGGGTTCCTATTATGAAGATAGACATCACCGAGATGACCCAGACAAAGGCAGAGTTCGTGATTTCAGACACGAACCCCGCTTTCGCGAATGCGTTGCGAAGGACGATCGTCGCAGATGTGCCGAAGATGGCGATCGACAACGTCGAGTTCCACCTAGGCCCCATCATGGACGAGAAGGGCGTGGCCTTCGAGAGCGTCTCGCCGCTGTTCGACGAGATCGTCGCCCACAGGCTCAGCCTCATACCGATTCCGACGGACCTGGACGCCTTCAACTTCAGGGCGAAGTGCGAGGCCTGCAAAGGGGAGGGCTGCCCGAGCTGCACGGTAATGTACTCCCTGAACAAGAAGGGGCCGTGCACGGTCTACTCCGGCGACCTCGAGCCGATCGGCGACGCGAAGTTCAGGATCAAGGACGACCTGATCCCGATCGTGAAGCTGCAGGACGACCAGGCCCTCTTGATCTACGCGACGGCCGAGCTAGGGACAGGGAAGCAGCACGCGAAGTGGCAGGCGGCCATCGGTGCTGGATACAGGTACTTCGCGAAGATCGAGATCGACCACGGGAAGTGCGACATCGGCGGAAGCTGCGTCAAAGTCTGCCCGAAAGGCGTCCTCTCGAAGGAGGAGCGCAAGATCGTCGCGAAGCATCCGGAGAAGTGCAACCTATGCAACGCGTGCGTCGAGGTCTGCGATGCCGGGGTGATCAAGGTGACTCCGGACCAGAGCAAGATCCTCTTCAGGTTCGAGACCGACGGGTCCCTCACCGCCAAGCAGGTCCTCATGAAAGGGCTCAAGATGCTGGAGGAACGGTTCGAGGGCCTCAGGGAGCAGGTATCTTCGCTAGAGGAGTGAGGGCCTAGAGACTAGAACTCGTCGAGCTTCGGGTTCTTGACCTTGTCAGACTGGAAAAGGGAGTTTATCGAGTTCTCGAGAAGCGAGATCCTCTGAAGGGTGTACTGCGGGACTTTGAACTCGTTTCCGATCTCCTTGGCACGTTCCAGGTACTTGCTCACGCCGGCCTCGTGGACCGTCAAGGTAAGCCTGTGGCCGCAGTAGCACTTGCCCCTGAGAGGCATGCGCCGGTATTTCGTGCCGCACTTGGGACACCGTAGCTGCTGGCCCGTGAAGCTCTTGAGGCTCCCCTGGATGTCCGGAAGAAGGTGGCGCGTGATTATCCTGTGGACGACGTCGGCGACGTCCACCGCCCGTATCTTCATCCCGAGAGATATCTGCGCCCGGAGCTTGTCATCCATGGTCTCGAGCGACGTGTACGCCGATGTCGTGGGCCCGCTCGCTATGTCGGCCACCTCGTGCGTGAACGCGAAGCCCTCGTACTGGAGCACAGTCCCGATGCGCGCGCTGACCAGGTCCATCTGCCCCTCGACCTCCTTCGGGTGCGCGTACCTCTGGGTGGCGCGATAGAACTCCAGCGGATATCTAGAACCGACATCTATGTTGTGCGCCTCCTTGTCGATCTCGTTCGGGTCGAGCTTGGTCGTCAGAACGAGGGGGGCGTCCATCAATCCCCCCCTCTTCTCAGGAAGGAAGGAGCGCGAGAAGTCGAGCAGACAGTCCAGGAGAAGTATGATCGAGTCCTCGTCCCCGTCGCAGTTCCTCCGCTTGGCGGCATGGAAGAACGGATGAGCGTAGCCCGCCCTCGCCTTCGAGAAGCCGATGATCCTCGCGAGCACGCCGCCCGATGTGTGAGGAGCCAGCCCGACGACCATATTTCCCACGAGGTCCTCCTTTCTGTTGATGCGATAGAAGGGAGGAAGGCCGTACACCTTCTCAAGCAGGTCGTCAATGAACCTGCTCGTCTCGATGAGATAGTCCACGCAGGAGTCCGGGATGATCACATCCTGGACCCGGATCTCCACGACCTGGTCGGGGGACTGGAGGTCGCATCCGAGGTAGTCCTTCACATATCCGAGGGATCGCGCCGTCTTGACGTCGATGCCGATCTCTCCAGGCCGGAAATGAGTGAGCGGGACGTCGGTTGCGTCGATCCTCACAGTCCCGTCCTTGAAGACGAATATCCCGTGTTTCGCCCGCAGGATCCCCTTCTCGATGGCCTCCGGAGTCTTGTTCCTGGAGATCATGCCCTGGACGCCCTTGACTTCCAGGCTTCTCTTCTCTCTGAGCCGGTCCACGGCATCCAGGAAGAGCTCGCGGACCGGCACGTCCTGAGGCTCGGAGTTGCCGGTCGTCACCGTGTGGGACCCGCACGTGCACAGCGAGAGGAAGGTCCGGGATCCGCACACCCTGCACTGTCTAACGCCCAGGTCCACTCGCAACTTGCCGGCCTGCGCTGCCTGGTTCACAATCCTCTGGGGACCGCCTTCTGCACCGACTGGGAACAGTCCGTGCGGCGGCGGCTTCATCCTCCTCTCGCGGGCCTTCTCCGGCCTGGCGACCCTCGCCCCGATCCTCGTGACCGCCTTCGCCCTTATCTCCACCCCAGCCAAGGCAGAGACGAGCTCCAGGGGCTTATCAGATGCCTCAGGCACCTTCGCAACACTCTCGATCTTGTCCTCAGCCGACTCCTTCAGGCCAAGGCCGAGGAGCAGGCAATTCTTGTGGGGGGAGCCGATCAGTATGTTCTGATCCCTTACCGAATGGGGAACCCCGAGCGTCTCCAGGTGATGCTTCAGCTCAGGGCCGTTCCCCACAATCAACGTCCCGTCTGCTGTTCTGCCATCGCCGAGGATCGTCTTGCGGATCTCGAGGATGTTGTCCGACGTCAGATCCGACCAGAAGAGATTGTAATCTGGATGCAACGGAACGCCGATGGCCGAAGACATCTCGATGGCCCTTTCCAGAGTCGGGTGGAGCCAGTCCTCAGGCAGTCTTCCGCCCCGATCCATGAGTTCCTCCCGGTGCCATTCGACCGTGTAGCCGCCCGGCATCAGGAGGTGGTTGTTCTCGACGAACTCCCCGTACGGGACGAGGATCTCGCCAACGTCGACGATCTCCTTGACGCGGGGCATGATGGAGAGCGCCTCGGCCCGGGTGTTGACCTTCACGAGATCGCCGTCATCGAGAAGGGCCAGCGGGCCGTCGATCGTCTCGCACGGCGTGATGGCCCCAGCCTTGCCCGGTCTCTCTATCTTTATCTGCGTGCCCACCGCGATGAACTCCCCAAGAAGCGTCATGGTCGCCGGGTTCATCCCGAGGGCGGCGAGCCCCGTCGCCCTGGATCGACCGTACCTTAGTCTGAACCCGCCCACCCGGGACGGATATGCCAGAACGGGCCTCCCTGCGAGCATGTCCTTGAGGAACTTCGTGCTGGGCGCGATCTCGGCGCCGCCCTCATCCACGCCCTTCTTCTTGAGGTTCAGGAAATCATCGATGAACTCCCATCCGTCGATCCCGAGCCTCTTGACATGCTTCTGAACCTTCGGGGCCTTCAGGCACAGGCCCTCGGCGATGACGAGGCACGCGCCCCCCCTCACGCGATTGGTCCCTATCCTCGGGAGGTCCCTGAAGCCTGAAATCTCGGTGTCCTCGGTCCCCTCTCCGTCGATGCACACTGGGACGTTGCGGGCGATGAGGTCTATCTCCTCGTTCGTCGGAGTGTACTGGAGGTGCTGGCATGACCTGTAGAGGGGTATCTCTTCCTTGAACCTCTGGGCCTCTCCATTCGTCGGGACATACCTCCCGATGCCCAGCTCCCTTCTCACCACGTCGGCGATCAGGACGCTCATGGCCTGGCCAGTCCCTCCGGCTGAGCGGATCGGCCCAGAATAGAACAGCGTGAGGTAGTCCGTCCCGTCTTGGTTGCGGCCGAGAGACACGTTAGTGATACCCTCGAGCGGGGCCACTAGTATGCCCTCGGTGAGCACCGCGAGTCCCACCCGGACTGCGCGCTCTATCGCGAACTCCCTGGAAGGCGCGGGGAGCTTCGCGTACTCCTTAGAGATGAGAAGGGAGACCTCCTCCCTGTTATGGTCCCTGCCAAGCTCCCTGATCCGCTGCGCGACCCCTTCGACCGCCCAGTCGGAGAGCAGCTTCTCCACCCTGGCGGCGAGGTCTGACGCCTGCGGGACCTCGACTTCGAGCTCGGGGTCGAGGCCCCTCATGCGCGCCTTTCGGGCGACCTCGTAGCAGACATCCACCTCTCGCTGAAGGCCCGAGAAGTACTCTTCCATGGATTCGCTGCAGACAACCGTTCTCATGAACTCCCCCGATGAAGACCCGCGGAGAACTTGCCCATCCTATAGAGACGCCGACAAAGTCGGACTCACTACGCTAATCGGGAATTTGGTGTATAAGCGTTTGCCGAGTCCTTGAGCGCCTCGACGAGCACCGCGACGAGAGCCTGAACCCCCTTGCCCGTCTGGGCGGAGATGGCCGTCCTCCCACTTCCGGTAGTCACCATATCCGCCTTGTTCTCGACCTCGAAGACCGGGATCCCCGAGAACTCCTTCTTGATTGCATCGAGCAGATGCTCCTGGTCGGCCATCGGGTATCCGCACGTCTCCGTCGGGTCGAGCATGAAGACGACGACGTCCGCCAGGTGCTTCAGTGCCAGGATAGCCCTGAGCTCGATGGGGTTCCTCTCGTCCAGGGGCCTGTCGAGAAGTCCCGGCGTGTCTATGACCTGGTACCGCACATACTTCCTCATGAAGGTCCCGACCGAGATCTCTTGCGTCGTGAACGGGTAGACCGCCACCTTCGGCTTGGCGCTGGATATCGCACCGACGAGCTGGCTCTTGCCGACGTTCGGAGCGCCCGCGATGACAATGGTCGGATCATCCGGGTTGACCGCCGGGAACTTCTTCATCGTGTCCCTCGCCTTTGCCAGGAAGTCCAGCTCCTTCCGCACCTGTTTCACGAAGGAAGATATCCTTCCATACGCGCTCCTTCTGAGATCATCGATCCTTGATATCGTCGCAGCGCGCGACGTCTCCCTTGTGGCATCCTTCGCGATCCTGGCGACATTCCCGCGGCACCAGTCAAGAGCTCCCAGGGACTTCTTCAGCCTGTCCTTGCCTATGGTCACGTCTATGAGCTCCCTGTAGAACGGGCTCTGTCTCTCGATGCTCGGAAATGCCTTCACGTAACGTCCGAGCGTATCGACTATCGTGTCCCTGACAGACTTCAGCTTCGCTATGTTGCTCTCCCGGACGGTGTCGATCCTCGTCCGGCCCTCGTAGTCGACACGGGAGGCCTTGCGGAAGGCCTTGTCCAAGAGCTCATCGGCGCTCAGGACCGTGGGAATATCGAACATCCGCGTTGGCATAACCCAGTGCCTCTGATAAATCTTGTTCTCTCCTTTCCTGCAAAAGCCTCTTATCCGGCGAAGGTCGTGCGCGTCTCGATGGCAAGAGCAAAGGTGAGAGCCCGCAGAGGTCCTGAACTGGTCTGCAGAGGCTGGCGGCAGGAGTCCATTCTCAGGATGCTCCAGAACAACCTCGAGAACGCCGAGAAGCCCGAGGAGCTGATAGTATATGGCGGCAGCGGGAAGGCTGCGCGGAACTGGGAATGCTACGACGCGATCGTGAGGTCCCTCAAGGCTCTCGAGAAGGACGAGACCCTCCTGGTCCAGTCCGGCAAACCGGTGGGGATCTTCAAGACGACCGAGAACTCGCCGCGTGTGCTGATAGCGAACGCGAACCTGGTACCGCGCTGGTCGAACTGGGAGGTCTTCAGGGACCTTGAGGCGAAAGGCCTGATGATGTACGGCCAGATGACCGCAGGTGGCTGGGCGTACATCGGAACCCAGGGCATCATACAGGGCACTTACGAGACCTTCGCGGCTTGCGCCAAATGGAACTTCGGCAAGTCACTTCGCGGCAGACTCGTCCTCACGGGCGGTCTCGGCGGTATGGGCGGCGCCCAGCCTCTCGCGGTGACAATGAGCGGCGGGGTCTGCCTCGCGGTCGAATGCGATGAGCGCAGAATCGACCGGAGGGTGCAGGTGGGCTATTGCGATATGAAGGTGGACGACCTCGACGAGGCCATCTCGCTTGCGCTCGACGCGAAACGCCATAAGAAACCCCTCTCGATAGGGCTCTTGGGCAACTGCGCGGAGACCCATCCGGAGATCGTGAGGAAGGGCCTCGTGCCGGATGCAGTGACCGATCAGACTTCCGCGCACGACGAGCTGAACGGCTACATCCCGAAGGGGCTGAGCGTCGAGGAGGCGGCGAAGCTCCGGAGATCGGACCCCGAGGAGTATCGAAGACGCGCCTTTGAGAGCATCGCGATCCATGTCAGAGCCATGCTGTCGTTCCAGAGGAAGGGCTCGATCGTGTTCGACTACGGCAACAACATCCGCGGGCAGGCCCTGACGGCCGGCGTGAAGGACGCATTCGACTTCAAGGGGTTCGTCCCGCTGTACATAAGGCCCATGTTCTGCGAAGGGCGGGGGCCGTTCAGATGGATCGCGATGTCGGGCGATCCCGACGACATCCTCGAGACGGACAAGGTCGTAATGCGCGTGTTCAGGGACAACAAGCCGCTGGTCTCGTGGATCCGGCTGGCAGAGGCAAAGGTTCCATTCGAAGGACTCCCAGCGAGGGTGTGTTGGCTCGGATACGGGGAAAGGGCTAGATTCGGCCTCATCATCAACAAGATGGTCCGCGAGAAGAGGCTGAAAGGGCCCATCGTCATGACCAGGGACCACCTGGACTGTGGCTCGGTCGCGTCCCCGAACAGGGAGACCGAGGGAATGAGGGACGGGAGCGACGCGGTCGCCGACTGGCCTCTGCTGAATGCCCTGGTGAACACCGCGGCCGGTGCGGACCTCATCGCGGTCCACAACGGCGGAGGCGTGGGAATAGGCTACTCGACCCACGCGGGAATGATAGTCGTTGCGGACGGGACCCGGGAGGCAGATGAGAGGATCAGGAGGGTGCTCACGACCGATCCAGGCATGGGCATCGTCCGCCACGCGGATGCCGGATATCCGGCCGCTATCAGGGCCGCCAGGAAGAACAGGGTCGAGATCCCGATGCTCAAGAAGGCCTGAGTACGCGGCCTCCCAGAAAACTATTTCATGCCATAGGGATTACTTGACGCGGCCCGTCCGATGTACGAACTGAAGCTCAGGATATGGCTCGAGAGGGATGGAAGGTTCATAGTCAGCGAAGGGAGGGCCGAGCTCCTGAGGAAGATCAAGGAGTCGGGCTCTCTCTCGGAGGCCGCCAAGAAGATGGGCATGTCCTACCGACACGCCTGGGGCATTGTCCAGCGGATCGCGCAGAACGCGGGCGGGGAGATCGTCAACTCGACGCGTGGAGGGAAGGCTGGTGGGCTCACCACTCTCACGCCTTTCGGTGAGGAGATCCTGAGGGAATACGAGAACAAGGCCGAATCCCTCAAGGAGCAGTTGGAGAAGCAGTGGAAGAAGCCCTCCGTGACCGCGGACGGCATCGTCGTGAGGGGCAACGACGTCGCGCTCGTGAAGCGCCGGAACGAGCCCTTCAAAGGCATGTATGCGCTGCCCGGCGGGTTCATGAACTACGAGGAGACTTTCGAGCACTGCGCTGTCAGGGAGGTGGAGGAGGAGACCGGACTCAGGACTGAGGTCGTGGGCCTGGTAGGTGTCTATTCCGATCCCAGAAGAGACCCGCGGGGACACGTGGTATCGGCGGTGTTTCACCTCAGGCTGATCGGGGGAACGCTCCGAGGCGGAGACGACGCGTCGGCGGCCGAATGGACCCCGCTGGACGATCTGCCCAGACTCGCGTTCGACCACGGACGAATACTGGAGGACTTCCTGGCGCAGAGGAAGCCCAAGAAGTGAATGGGTTTGCGGGTTTTTCTCAGAGGGCCAGCGTGAGGCCGGCGCCCGTCTTTATAAAGGGCAGGTAGACGAGCTTCGTGTCGTTCACAGTGAGCGTGTAGTCCAGGTTCTGCAGGACCCCGGGCTGCTCCGCCTCCATGGTCACGATGACGAAGTCCGAAAGCTCGGCCGCCTCCTTTCTGGTGAGGACTGCCGAGACCCGCGGGACGTTTCCGAAGTTCAGCCTCGTCGCGTACCTTGGCGTGCCGGCAGTCAGCATGGACGACAGACGTCTGAAGGTGGCCGTGTCGAGCTCGGGCGCGGGGATGTAGATGAACAGGTTCCCGCTGTCGTTCGATCCCTTGAGCCACGAGAACAGCTTGAACGTGGTCCCGCCCTCGACCCTCTTCGAGCGAACGACGAACGACGCGTACACCCTCCAGAAGGGCACGTACCACCTGTCCCCCTGCATGCTCGGGTTGAAGTCGGCGATCTCGTAATCCAGCTTCTCGATCCCGCCTTCTCTAATGTGGATCGTGTTGCACTGCGAGCAGTAGAACAGCGTGTCCTTCTGCTTCATGGTGATCGGGCTGTTGCACTGCGGGCATTTCACCTGGACAACTCTCATCTCAATCCCTCCAGGGACTTCGCGGCCTGCTGGAGCTGCTTGATCCCATCGCTGAGGCTCTTCCTCTCCTTGAACTCGCCCTCTACCCTCTCCGAGCCGTGCCTGAAGAAGCGGTACCCGAGAAACATGATCACGGCACCGATCACCACTCCGACCGCCGCCAGTCTCCCGTCGTTGACATAGGCCGATCCGGAGGCGATGATGCTACCAGAAGCGACGAGCCCGCCACCGACCGCCGCGCCCGTGATCGCCATGCTCTGGAACAGAGGATCTCCCGGTGCCCTCCCCGAGAGCACCTGCCCTGTGACCCCGTCCACGGTGTCCATGTACATCCTGTCCCTGTAGTTGTAGCGGACGACCCAGACGGGGTAGTAGATCATGGTGAGGGCCCTCGGAAAGACATGCAGCTTCTCGAAGGTCACATGGGGAACTCGCGCGCCGGACCGCGCCTTCGCCGTCGCGTCGTTCTTGGCGTGGTCCACAGCGTTGTCCTTGCTAGTGGTAGCCTCGAACGTGGGTATCATCTCGAAGTCCGCGAAGCTCGTCTCACCCGCGAGGTTCCTCATGGTCCGGATCCCGAGGTCCCCAGGGTCGCACGCGATCTCGGAGAAGACGTAGTCCTGGAGGACCATGACCTCCTTCGGAATCCGCTCGACAGTGACGTTCCCTTTCTGGTCCGTCCTCCTTCTCTCCTCGTAACCGCATATCCAGCCGGCCACGCGCGTCGAGGCCTTCCAGAACGGAAGGTAGATCGGGTAGGACTCGACTATCTTTCCCGCCGTCTTCAGATCCCTGGCCTTCCAGCCGTGAGTCCACCACCTCTGGGTCGATGCTGCGACCCCGTCCTTCAGGACCTTGTTCTTGAAAGCAATCGTCGTCACGCCCTGGTCCCCCTCGATGAACAGAGCCGACCCGCAGTACTGGCAAGACACGACGTTCTCTCCCTCGGGCACGGATATGGCACCGCCGCATGTCGGGCAGTTCAGGCCCACCGAAATATCCGCCATTTTCACATCCTCCTCGCGACGAAAAGGGACGCTGCAAACAGGCCGACCACCGTCGCTGCGATCGCCCCTATGGCCAGCATCAGAGAAGACGTCGCGAGCAGCCCCTCAAGGATGATCACGAAGAATCCCACGACGGCGACGAGGACGTACGCGCTCGAGCTCCTCATCGGGAACTCTGCGGAGAAGACCTCGCCGGAGGACGCGTCGATGACGACCTCGTACCTCTTCTGGTTGAACACGTAGTCGACCTTCCAGATCGGGAAGTACACAAGCGCCTGCTCCTTGGGCTTCCCAGGCAGGACGTTCGTGTACGACGTCATCTCGATGTCCGGCTTGATGAGCTCGGCCCCCTGGGTGTCGAACGACGCGTCGAAGACCTTGAGGTCGCCCGCAGGCACCTTCAGATTGTGCAGTCCGGGCAAGGTCGTGGACCCGGCGGTCTCTATCATCACCTGCTCCACGCCGTTCATGTCCCTCTTGAACATGTAGACCGGGAAGTACTGCCTCTTCATCCCCGCGAGCTGCGCGAGCTTGTCCAGATCCTTGACCTTGGTCGACCCGGCCGCCCAGCGCCTGAACATCCCGACGGCATCGTTCTCCGTCATCATGAACGGGAGCGCGTAGTAGAATCCGGCGCCCGTCCTGTCGATGTAGATCTGCGAGCTGCAGTATGGACACTTCACGAACTTGACCCCGGTATCGAACGGAACCGGGGCTGCGCACTTCGGACACTTCACAGTTGCCACGCTATGTCAACTCCTCGGAAAGGGTTTGTTTCCGCGAAACCGGTCCTGCTTACAGGGGTTTTCCACAGGACGGGCAGAACTTGGTGTTCTCCGGTGATTCGGCGCCGCAGTTCGCGCACTTCTTCATGGGCAGCACCATGGGGCTGCCGCACTCGGGGCAGAACTTCGTGCCTTCAGGAACCTGCGCCTTGCACTTCGGGCAGGGAATCGTAACCGGGGCCAGCTTGGCCCCGCAGGATGAACAGAATTTCCCGGTCTGCGGGTTCAGCGTGCCGCACTTGGGGCACGCGACTTGTGGGACTGCCGCCGAGCCCGGCGCAGGAGCCTGTTGGCTCTGGGCCATCGTGCCCATCATCTGATACCCCATGCCTATGCCTGCTCCGACGCCCACGCCGACACCCGCCGCGCCTCCGGACGGGTTGGATGCCGCCTCGCGCATGGCCTGCCCGGTCTGGTACTGCATGTAGTTCGCGCCTAGGATCTGCATCGACGACCTCGTGTCGACGGCCTTCTGGACCTCTTCCGGCAGCGAGATGTACAGCCCTGAGACCTTCTCGACCGTCACGCCGTAAAGGTCGAAGTGGTCCTTCGACCTCTGGATCACGACCTGCTCTATGTTGGTGAGGTTGGCAGCGAGGTCCGCGACCCCGAGGCCCTGCTCCTTCATGTCGCCGAGCGAGTCGTAGACGAGGATGACCATCTGCTCCTTGAGCCTCTCCTCGACCTCCGCGCTGCTCGCGAAGTTGAACGTCCCGACGAACTGGTTCACGAAGTTCTCCGGAGCGGACACCTTGTACCTGAACTCCCCGAACACCCGGAGGTTCACCATGCCGAACTCCTTGTCCCGGAACTGGTATGGCTGCTTGCTGCCGAACTTCCCGTCAAACACCCTCTTCTGCAGGAAGATGAGCTCCGCCTGCTGCTGGACGCCCGATAGGAACTTCACGACCGCTCCGACGATCGGCGCGTTCAGGGACGTCAGAGCGTACCTGTCGGGCCGGTCGATGTACGCCAGCGCCTTCCCGTCTCTGTAGAAGACGGCGATCTCGTCCTCTCTGACGACGATGTTGTCGTTGAACTTGATGTTCCTTGGCATGCGGTACATTATGTTCAGTCGCTTGTCAGCATCTTCCCATTTGAATGTCTCCGCCCCAATCAGACTCATCTATCACACCTCTATGCCTTCGATTACCTTCATCCTTCGGTCAAACTGATTCTCGAAATCCGTGATCCTGGCCTTGATGTTCATCATGTCCTTGTGGCTCGTTGCCGTGTCCGCGGCCATGAGCGACCCCTTCAGGGAGTCGATGCTCGCCGAGATGGCGACTATGTGATCCAGCATCGCGGCGTCGAACTCGTACAGCCTGTCGAGCTCGTCCTCCTTGACGTTGACGTCTGCGACAAGACCCGAGTACCCGAACTCCGCGTGAGCAACCAAACCTTCGACCCTCTTGAAATTGCTGATGAGCCCGCCGATGAGGTCGAGCTCCTTGTACGCCCCACCCTGGACCAGCATGCCCCGGCACTCCTCCAGCCCGTTCCTCTGCTTGCCGAGCTTCTCGGCGAGCTGCATGCGGAGCATCTTGTCCGCGTCTCTGATGTCTTCCCTCTTCCTGTAGCCTCTGAAACCAGGAATGAAGCTCTGGATCTTCTTCAATATGCCTTGGTCTTCTTGGACTCTCTCTCTTATGTCCGCCATAGGGGGAGCCTCCGATACTTGCTGGCTAATATCGCCCAGGTAGGTTAATAAACATATTGTTGGAACACCCCCGGGCCATGATGATTCGGAGGAAGTTTATGAGGGATGAGGTGGTTCCCGGACGACGTGACGTTCAAGATCATAGGAGTCGTCGGGTCGACGAATGGGGAGCCCGAGATCCTCAGACTAGCCGAGGATGTCGGGGCGGAGATCGCGAGGAGAGGGGCCGCGGTAGTCTGCGGAGGCCTGAGCGGGGTCATGGAGGCTGTGTGCAGAGGAGCGCGGAGAGAAGGCGGGCTCACTATCGGCATCATCCCTTCGGACGAGAAGAACGACGCGAACCCGTACGTACAGATCCCTATCGTGACGGGCATGGGAATGGGCAGGAACGTCATGCTGGTCAAGACCGCTGACGTGATCATCGCGGTCGGCGGAGAGTTTGGCACCCTCTCGGAGATCGCCCACGCCCTGAACATCGGGAAGAAGGTGATAGGCCTCCGCACGTGGCATCTCGAGAAAGCGAGGGACCGGCCGATATCCAACCTGATCGTCGCCTCGGACCCGAAGCAGGCGGTCGACATCGCGATGGCATCCATTTCTGCGCAAAGGTAATGTAAAAGACGGCTCCTCACTCGCAATCCCCAGGAGGTTCAAGAATGCCTGTCTCAAAAGTCGCCATCGCCTTGGACCCAGACAGAACAAGCGGGATGAAGAAGGTCATCCAGAACATCGGGATGCCCAATCTCAAAGACAAGAAGGTCCTCGTGAAGCCGAACTTCAACACGGCGGACCCTACCCCGGGGTCTACGCATGTAGATACGCTGTCGACCATGATCGAGCTCGTGAAGGCCCAACAGGCTTCGAAGATCACGGTGGGCGACAGAAGCGGCCCCGCGGATTCCACGAGCGTGTTCAGGGAGAAGGGGGTGTTCGCGATGGCGGAGCGTCTCGGTTTCGACTGCCTCGTGTTCGACGAGATGCCGAAGGACAGATGGGCCAAGGTCAAGCCGCCCAAGAGCCACTGGCTGAACGGATTCTGGTTCGCGAAGCCCGTGCTCGAGGCGGATGCCGTGATCAGCCTGTGCTGCCTGAAGACGCACTCGTACGGAGGCCACTTCACGATGTCCCTCAAGCTCACGACGGGATGTGTGCACAGACGGAACATGGCCGAGCTGCATACCTCTGTCCTCAATCAGAGGAAGATGATCGCGGAGATGAACTACCCGTACAAGCCGGCCTTGATAGTCATGGACGGAGTCGAGGCGTTCTACACGGGCGGCCCGATGACCGGAGAGAGGTGGAAGGCAGACCTGACCTTCGCCTCGACGGACAGAGTCGCCCTAGATGCCGTGGGCGTGGCCACTCTGAAGCTGCACGGGAGCACGAGGAGGATCGACGACAAGCCCGTCTTCGCCCAGGACCAGATATCGCGGGCAGCGGAGCTCGGGCTAGGGGCCTCCAGTCCTTCGGAGATCGAGATCGTCCCGGTCGATGAGCAATCATCCAAGATTGCGGAGGACATTCGAGCCGAACTCTCCAAAGGTTAGATCCCGCCTCTTTGCCACCCGATTGTCCCATGCGCACTGCACAATCAGTGTGTGAGATTAGTCGTAATGTAGTTTCATGAGGCAGAGAGCAGCCGTGAGCGCCGTGCCGAGAGCGTTTGCGAATATTATCGCAACATCAGCTCTTACGATTCCATAGACGAGCCACAGGGCCATCCCCAGGCCGAGAACCGCCGGCATCAGGAGCGACACGTCCTGCATCCTCTTCGTCCTGTATCCTTTGGCTATCTGCGGGGCGAACCCGGTCGAGGTGAGGAGACCGGCGACCACTCCCAGGACCGTCAGAAGGTCCATGGGCGTCAGAACTCCCAGCCACCTAATCGTTCTTTCGGCAAGGCAAATTGAATAAGGAATGATATCCTTGTCCAGCCATGGCAAAACAAGTTCGCGCTGCCCACATTCTAGTCGACAGCGAGCAGAAAGCCCAGGACTTATTGGCAAGGATCAGAGGCGGAGAGGACTTCGGAAACCTCGCAAGGAAGTTCTCCAGTTGCCCCTCGAAGAGCAACGGAGGGGACCTCGGCTGGTTCGGCAGGGGACAGATGGTCAAGGAGTTCGATAACGCGGCCTTCAACGGCAAGAAGGGCGACACGGTCGGCCCCGTGAAGACTCAATTCGGATGGCACCTGATCAAGATAAACGATCAGAAGTAGGTCATTCATCTGGCTGGCAGGAACTCTCCGAGGATCGGATCGGTCGCATGATCTTGGGCTCCTTCGTCAGCGCAAGACGACCTCTCCTCGGCGCGAGGATACTCATCCGCAAATTCGCACCATCGAACGGTCCAGAGTATCAGCACAAGGAACAGACAAGAAGAGACCGTCACGGCCGCCGCCTCCAGCAAGCCCGCCTTCAGCCCGAGCATTCCGACCGCCAGCGCGGCACTGAGAAACGGCAGATGCCTGCCGCACACTATCTCGCGGAATGCTGATGACTCGTGGTCCAATGTCGCCTTGGCCATCTCCTCCCCCCAGGCTCTGGCCGATTGCCGTATGAGGTTCCCGTATTTAGGGGTTGAGGATGAATGTCATCATTCCTGATGCATCTCGCCGATTGTCTATGTTGATGTCGCGGTCACCCTCGCATCCCAACGTCATCCTTTGTACAGGGTCGCCCGGCGCAGCTCTGGACCAGGGCCGAAGAAGCGTTATCTAGGTAATGCGCAATCTCCGACAACGTGAAATGTCCTCAATGTAAAGGGGAAATGGAAGAAGGAACGATGATCGTCGCCGGAGGAGTCACTCAGAACGTATACTGGAAGAAGAAGGAAGGAGAGAAGAGATTCCTCGGAGAGAAGATCATCGATGCCCACGTTTCTCCCACCAGACTCTCAGGCTTCCGATGTCGCACATGCAACCTGATGGTCATCCAGAAGTACGAGTAGCTGCGTCTCCCGTTCTCGCATACTGAGAGCGAAGGGTTTTTGGTGCCTGAAGACTGTTTATTCCGCGTTGTGGGCCAGTGAAGTGTCCGGATTGCGGCGCTGAGAACCCTGACTGGAAGAGGATCTGCGGCGGATGCGCGAAGGTCCTTCCAGAAGGCCCCAGACCTGCTGAGAAAGGTTCGTCCAGCGCCGGAGGAGCGATAGAGGCGAGCGCAGTATCCACCAAGATGAAGCTTGACTATCTTCACGGGATCGCAGACCCGACTCAGAGACGCTTGGATGGCGTTCAGGCGCTACTCGCGCATTTCCGAAGGCCCCAGATGGACATCGACGCTCTCCTCAAGGATGCGGTCAACATGATCTCCAGACAGATGGGAATCGATGGCGTCGCGATCGGCCTCAGGGACCAGAAGGACGGTCTGTACCGATACAAGGCCATGGCCGGATTCAGGCCCGATGCCGTGGAAGCGCTTCGAAGAATCGCCTATCGGAAGGAGCAGTTCTACGAGGATCCGGAATATCACGGGACCGACATCAGCAAGCAGTCGAGGCTGTACCTTGCGGAGGACAATGTAATACCCGCAGGGGACCAGAATTCCTTCAACCGGCCGGCTCTCCTCAAGATGAAGAGAACGAGCCTTGCCGAATCGCTCGAGGGGGACTACATAGACGTGAAGATACTTGGCCCGTTCGATGAACTGCTCGGCTGGATCGAGATCTCAGGGACGAGAACGATGAAACTTCCCGACATCGCCTCGATCAAGTGCGTGGAGATTGTGGCGTCGATTGTCGGTGCCGCGGTGGCGCTCAAGGCTGCGCGCGGATGAGAGCCAAGCCTTGGAGGAAGGGAAGGGCGAGCAAAGCTGTGGGAATACCACGGCCGGGTAACATGGGGACATCAATCCGTATTACCCTATGATGAGCCCTCCGCTCTCGCCACTTCCCGAACTTCGAATCGTCCTGCCCTCTTATTGTCTTGAGTCAATCCCGTCCTTTACAGAAGGGCCATAGTCAGCCCTTGCCGAGGCATGGGCTCGGAAGCACGATCGTGATTGACCGAAGAGAAGGCGCGAATGGCCGTGTCAGTAGTGGACCGAAGGGGATTTGAACCCCTGACCTCCTGCTTGCAAAGCAGGCGATCTTCCACTGATCTATCGGCCCGTTCAGCCCGGCTCATCGGACATTGCCATTAAATAGATTTCCCGACGGGCTGGAAATTCAGAAGCGTCGCGGTCTGGCAACTCACGAGCGCAGGACGATCTCGATGTTGACTCCATCGGGAACCTGGATGCGCATCAGCTGTCTGAGGGCCCTCTCGTCTGCGTCGAGATCTATGAGCCGTTTGTGCACGCGCATCTCCCATCGGTCCACCGTGCTCGAACCGCCTCCGTCCGGGCCCTTCCTGCACGGCACGATGAGCCTCTTGGTCGGCAGGGGAATCGGACCCGAGATCGCGACTCCGGTCTTCTCGCTGATGGTCTTGATCTGCTTGCAGACGTTGTCGACCTTCATCGGGTCGGTCCCACTCAGCGAAATCCTGGCCCTTTGTGCCATTTGATAAACCTCATAACAAAATCATAAGGGGGTTTTGTAAGGGTTTTACATCTCCTTCTTCTCGACGTCGATGACCATTCCGGCGGCGACCGTCTGGCCCATGTCCCTGACGGCGAACCTTCCCAGCTGCGGGAAGTCCTTCGCCTTCTCGACCGCCAGCGGCTTCGTCGGCTGGATCTTCACGATCGCGGCGTCACCGGTCTTGAGGAACTGCGGGTTCTCCTCCTTCACGGAGCCGGTCCTCGGGTCCAGCTTCTTCTGGAGCTCGATGAACGTGCACGCGACCTGGGCCGTGTGCAGGTGGAAGACCGGGGTGTATCCCGCGGTGATGACGCTCGGGTGGTTCAGGACCATGATCTGCGCCGTGAAGGCCTTCGCGACCGTAGGCGGGCTGTCCATCGGCCCTGCGACATCTCCCCTCTTCACGTCGGTCTTAGCGATGCCTCGGACGTTGAAGCCCACGTTGTCACCGGGAACGGCCTGCGGGAGGGACTCGTGGTGCATCTCGATCGACTTGACCTCTCCGACCTTGTTCGCTGGCATGAAGATGATCTTCATGTCCGGCTTCAGGATCCCGGTCTCGACCCTGCCCACGGGCACGGTGCCGACACCGGTGATGGTGTAGACGTCCTGCACGGGCAACCTGAGCGGCTTGTCCGTCATCTTCGGGGGCTCCTTCAGCGCGTCGAGCGCCTGTATCAGGGTCGGCCCCTTGTACCACGGCATGTTGGTCGAGGGCTTCGCGATGTTGTCCCCCTTGTACCCGGACGCCGGGATGAACGGTATCTCGTCGGGCTTGTACCCGACCGTCTTCAGGAGGTCGCTCACGGCCTTCTTCGTGTCCTCGTACTTCTGCTGGGCGTAGTTGACCGCGTCCATCTTGTTGACCTCGATGACGATCTGGTTCACGCCGAGGGTCCTCGCGAGGAATATGTGCTCCTTGGTCTGGGCCTGCGGCCCCTCGATCGCCGACACGACGATGACCGCCGCGTCTGCCTGGCTGGTACCCGTGATCATGTTCTTGACGAAGTCCCTGTGGCCCGGCGCGTCGATGATGGTGAAGTAGTACTTCTGGGTGTTGAACCTCTTGTGAGCGACGTCGATCGTGAGACCCCGCTCCCGCTCCTCCTTCAGTCCATCCATGACCCATGCGAACTCGAAAGTCGCCTTGCCCTTCTGCTCGGCCTCCTTCTTGTACTTCTCGATGACGTGGGGCTCGATGTGTCCCGTGTCAAGGAGCAGTCGGCCGACAGAGGTCGACTTACCGTGGTCGACGTGTCCGATGAACACCAGGTTCATGTGTGGTTTTCCTGCCATAGCTTACCGCCTCTATGCGTTCTTTCGAGCATGATGCTCTTGGTATATTAGCCTTTTTCTGTCTCCCGTTCCGACGCGCGACACAGCCAGCATGCTCATCCGGCGTAGTATGACGCGTCGTACGGCTCGGGCTTCAGGCCCTTGCGCTTCCTGATCTCGGGCACGATCCTTTCCTGGACCTCCCGAGGCATCTGCTCGAAGCCTGAGTTCTCGGTGGACCACAGCGCCCTCCCAGATGTCGCGCTCCTGATCGAGGCCGCGAAGCCGAACATCTCCGCCACCGGGCACTTGCCCTGCACGGTCGCGATGTCCCCCTCTTGCTTCATGTCCTCGATTATCCCGCGCCTCTGCTGGATCTCCCTGATCGCGTTGCCCATCATGTCCTCGGGGACGTTGATGAACACCTTCTGGATGGGCTCGTAAAGGACCCTGCCGGCCTGGCACATCGCACCGTACACCGCGGACCTCGCCGCGGGTATGACCTGCGCGGGTCCCCTGTGGATGCTGTCTTCGTGGAGCTTCGCGTCCACGAGCATGACTTTCATGGCCATGCACTTCTCGTTCGCCAGCGGGCCCTGGTTCATGGCCTCCTCGAACGAGTCCTTAACGAGCTCCATCGTCTCGTGCAGGTACTGGATTCCTTTCGTCATGTCGATGAGGACGTTCGTGCCGACGAACCCTACGATTCCCCTGGCCTCCTCGCGGTCCATCCCCAGTTCCTGGAGCTTCTTCGCGAGGCCCTTGGAGTCCTTGATCCTGCCTTCGGTCTCGATCTCGCCGTTCCTTATCGCCTGGACGATCGGCTGCTGGAGCGGCTCGACCTCGATGTAGAACCTGTTGTGCTTGTTCGGGGACTTGCCCTCGAACGGCCCGCCCCTTCCGCCGACGCACTCCCTGAAGACGACGATCGGCTGCGACGTCTTGATCTCGACCTTGTGCTCGTTGACGATCCTGTAGTTCGTGATCTCGAGGTGGAGCTCTCCCATGCCGGACATCAGGTGCTCGCCGGTCTCTTGGTTAATCTCGACCTGGATAGACGGGTCGGCCTTCGCAACAGTCCTGAGGACCTCGATGAGCTTCGGCAGGTCCTTGGTGTGCTTCGCCTCGATTGCGACCGTGACGACTGGATCTGAGTAGTGCACGATCTTCTCGAACGCTGGCATCGTCGGGTCGCTCGAGACGGTCGAACCCGCAATCGCGTCCTTCAGGCCCGCGACGGCGACGACGTTCCCGGCGTCGATCTCCTCCACAGGGATGCGGTCCGCACCGACCGTGAGCGCGACCAGCTGAGCCCTGTTGGGGTTGGGCATCCCGCTGATCCAGAGCTCCCGGCCTTTGGTGATCTTGCCGCTGTACAGCCTCCCCACTGCCACTTCCCCCGCGTGAGGATCGACAATGATCTTCGTGACCATGTATGCGACGGGCCCGTCGGGGTTGCAGGTGAGCATGGCCTTGCCGTACTCGGATTCCAGGTCTCCGTGCCAGATGACGGGCACACGCAGCTTCTGGGCGTCCAGGGGGTTCGGCAGATGCGTGATGACCTCCTCGAGCAGCACCTCATGCAGAGGGGCCTTCTTCGCCAGCGTCTTCTGGTCACCCGCCTTGCAGAAGTCGTAGATGTGCTTGAAGTTGATTCCGGACTTCTTCATGTACGGCACCGTGATCGCCCAGTTGTTGAACGCCGATCCGAAGACGACGTTCCCGGTCTCGACCTTCAGGGCCCACGGCTCCTTCAGCTCCGGCGGCAGCAGCTTGCGTATCTTCTCGTTGACCTCGTTGACGATGTTCGAGAGGCGCTGCTGCATCTGCTCCGGGGTCACCTGGAGCTCGTTGATCAGGCGGTCCACCTTGTTGACGAACAGGATCGGGTGGACCCGCTCCTTGATCGCCTGCCTGATGACCGTCTCGGTCTGGGGCATCACGCCTTCGACGGCGCAGCACAAGATGATGACGCCATCGATCGCCCTCATGGCCCTCGTCACGTCCCCTCCGAAGTCGACGTGGCCAGGGGTGTCGATGAGGTTGATCAGGTACTCTTGGCCCTTGTATGTGTAGACCATCGAGGCGCTCGCCGCGTTGATTGTGATCCCCCTCGCCTGCTCCTGCTCGTCGTAGTCGAGCAGCAGCTGCTTCCCGGCGAGTTCCTCAGACATCATGCCCGCGCCTGCGATGAGGTTGTCACTGAGCGTGGTCTTTCCGTGGTCTATGTGCGCGGCGGTGCCGATGTTCCTGATGAACTTCGGCTGTCGCATGAGGACCTGGGCCCTCCTTATGTTGTCTTCCTTTCTTCCCATTTGACATCACCATGGGTTCAGGTTCGGCAGTCTTCGATGAATCCCAAACTGGAGAAGTGGTGATCGGCTTTGACCGATCAGCGCGCTGAGGCGGCCACTCTCTCGATCTCTTCTTTCTTAGATACCGAGAAACTGTTCATGTCATTGTTCGAGGCTGCTATGATCTCGTCCGCGAGGCACTCCTCGATGGGCTTCTTGCTCTTGTGGGACTGTTCGAGGGCGCCCGTGCAGATGTACCTCAGCGCCAGGTCCACCCTCCTCGCGGGAGCCACATCCACCGCCTTTGGGACGGAGATGCCACCGTACTGGAGCCTCGTGACCTCTTCCCTGGGCCCTACGTTCAGCAGGGCGTCGATGAACGTCTGAAGGGGGTTCTTGCCCGACTTCTTCTGGATCAGGCTGAAGGAGTTCTCGACCGCCCTGTAGGCCTTCAGCTTCTTCCCAGTGAAGTCCTCCGTCCGCATCATCCCGTTGATGAGCCTCTCTACGATGCTCATCTTGGCCTTCGCGAAGGGCTTGTTGGTGTGCCTGCCGCCCGTGTGCGGGACGGCGACCGGGGTTGTGTCGATATACCTAGCCATGCCCGCGTCCCTCACGACAACTCCGGAGACATCGAACTTCCCGAACATGAGGATCGTCGCGCCGAGAGGCGCCTCGGCGGGAGCAGCGGACTCTTCCTTCGGAGGCTCGGGGGCAGGGGCGGGAGCGGCCTCGGCTTGTGCAGGTGGTGCAGCAGCTGCCTGTGGGGCCGGTGCCGGCTCCGGGGCCTTTGCCTCTTCCTGGATCTGCTTGCCCTCCTCCATTTGACTCACCTCACGGGCTTCTCCTTTCTGCCCTTGACGAGCTCATCGAGTGAGACGTTGTTGACCTTTATTACTTTGAACCGGACGCCCGGGATGTCGCCATACGACCTGCCCATCCTGCCGCCTATCCCTTCGACGAGGACCTCGTCGTGCTCGTCTATGAAGTTGATGGCGCCGTCCCCCACCGCGAACGCCGTGATCTGCCGGCTGTTCTTGATCAGCTGGACCTTGACGCACTTCCTGATGGCGGAGTTGGGCTGCTTCGCCTCGATCCCGACCTTCTCCAGGACCACGCCCTTCGCCTGTGCCGAGCCCTCGAGCGGGTCGGATTTCTCCTTGAGGTGGAGCGTCCGGCGCTTGTAGTACCTGTCGCTCCATCTGTGCTTCTGTCTGTCGAGGCTTAGCTTCCTGGCAGTGTGCAATCCCTTAGGCAACTATTCACCTGTTCCAGCGGGGTAAGCCCTACAAACGAGTCGTATTATTAAAACTTACGCTTGTACGGACGCTCCGTCCGACCATAGCCAGACGTCCTCAGACTTTGGTTCCGCAGTACTTGCAGAACTTGCTGTCGGAGTCCATTTCCGCCCCGCAGTTCTTGCACTTGTTAGCGACGGGCGCGATCGGCTGTGGCGCGCTCTGCTGCTGGGGCTGGCTCTGGGCCCACGAATGAGGAGGCTCGGGCCCTGTGGGCGGTGTCGGGTTCTTCGGGAAGTTGTAGACGTAGTTCCAGAACTCGTTCATCTCGCGAGTGGCATCGTTCTCATACTCCACGTATGAGACAGCGCCGACGACCGCAGTGACGGGCAGAAGCAGGACCGCCCCCACGACACCGACGACGGCGCCCTCGTCCGTGAGTTCCGCCGAGAAGGTAACGTCCACGCCGACGTTCTGACCCTCGTCTACCGCATAGACGTCGACCCATTGTCTCAGGCCGAGCTTCGAGTAGTACTGTCCGCCACGCATGCTGTACGGAGACGTGAAGGTGATCCCGAACTGCCTGTACCTCCAGTACCAGCTCGCGGCCTGCATGACCTGTTCCTTCGTTATCCCAGGAACAGACCTGTGGTCGTGCTTCGTGAAGAGGTTCTTGATCAGACGCTCACCTTCTCAGGAACCCATGGAGTCGGCACTCTTAATCGTTTCCCAAGAAAGGGCTCAGGCGCGTCCGTGGGATTCACCTTTAACCATGGCCGTGGCGATCAGATGTGCCATGCGGAGCGGCTCAGGAACCGCGCCGCGGACGGTAGTGACACGGACGAGCTCCTCGAACTCTCGCCATTCGAGGCCAAGACCGCTGGCATAGAGCGGCTTGTGCTCGGTCGGGATCTTACGGAGCTCGTGACGCTTCATGAGCCTCAGGCGGTCTCTCCAGTCCGGGAAGTACTTCATGAGCGCCGCCTGCATCCTGGCGAAGTCTGGAGGATCTCTCGTCACCGTCAAGACGGGTATCTCCAGCTCCGAATGGAGTTGGTCGATGTCCAGCACGTTGAATCCCGCGAGCGCGATCCCGTCGACCATGATGAGTTTGATCTGCTCCCTGTATCTCGAGCCTCGGATCAGCTCTGAGAGCTTCTCCGAGGAATCCGTCCCATCGACGGCAACCTCCGTCTTCATGACGCTCTCCAGATAGCTTGGTGGTCTGACGAGGGCGCCCACCACGAGCGCAACTGTGTCGCCGAACTGGAACGGGGAGTCGTCGATGCCGAGTACGCGTATCTGGTGCTTCATCCGATCACGCAAGCGGAAGAGAGCCCGTAATCTTGTCCACCTCGGCTTCAGGAGCCGGACCTATGCCGAGGCACGTGGAGGTGTCCGGCGGCAGCTCCGTCAGGCCGGCGTCCGTTATGAGGGCGTTTGTCAGGTTCGCCCGTCGGGCCCTCTCTCCGAGCGTCCTGAGCTCCTCGAGGTCCTTCACGCGAAGGACCACCTTCCTCTGGCCCTCCTTGTACCATTCCGAGAACCACTTCGGCGTCCTGGTCTTCGCGTCAAGGGCGCATGTGACAGCTGCGTGTGCCACCTGGGCCGCGAGCTTCCCCGGAGACATCTCGAGATCCTCGCGAACGACCACGACGAGCTTGAACTTCATCTCCCCCTTGCGGATCGGCATCAGTGGGCCTCCTTCTCGAGCTCCTTGAGCTCATCATTTATCTTCTCTATCCTCGTCCGCGCCTGCTCCATCCGCTTCCTGTAATACAGGCTCCTCTGAGGATTCGAGGTCGCGGACCTCTCCGACAGGGTCTTGACTTCAGCCAGGAGATACTCTCGCTCGAGGAGTATCCTGCTCGCCTTGCGGTGCGCGTCGAAACCCAGGGAGATTCCCCGGCGCCCTCCCCCCTGGGACGCGGGCCGATACAGCTTCGGATGGATCATCCCCGCGAGCGGGTACGCTCCCCGCAACCAGCCGCCGAAGGTGAAGAGCCCGGTGATGAGAAGAAGGACGCCCCACAGAGGGCCAGCTGTCACATATGCGTGCTGCTCGGTGCTGATGGCGTTGAGGCCGAACCCGACCATTATGGAGATCGCGATGCTCAGGGCCATGCCCAGCGCGACCCGATAGACCTGGTCGTACTCCGGGTCCAGCTCCCCCTTCCGCGGGAACAAGAGATTGACGAGAGTATAGCCCGGGAGGAAGAACAGAATCACGATCCCGGCTATGACCTGAAGAGGGTTGCTCATTGGAATTCTGCCTTAGCAGACTCGGGAGCGTATTTAATGCTTTTCTGGGCGCGCCTGGGTGCATTGTGAAAATTAGATTAACGTACACCGGTTTCCCGGCACCATGAATTTCGAACTCGAGGAGCGGGACGGGCTCGCGCGGATATGCGAGCTCTCGACGAGGCACGGCAGGGTGACCACTCCCGCACTCCTCCCCGTCATCAATCCCAACCACATCACGATCCCCCCTTCAGAGATGAAGGCCAGGTTCGGAGCGCAGATCGTCATCACGAACTCCTACATCATCAGGAACGACCCGGGATTGAATGAAGCGGCGAGGAAAGAGGGCGTCCACAAGGTTCTGGGATTCGACGGCCCCGTGATGACCGACAGCGGCACGTTCCAGGGACACGTCTACGGCAGTGTTAGGGTCGACCCTCTCGAGATAGTCAGGTTCCAGTCGGCGATACAGTCCGATATTGGGACTATTCTCGATATCTTCTCCGAACCTGATTTTACGAGGCAAGAGGCCCAGGAGGCCGTCGACGAGACTGTCCGGAGAGCATCTGCATCGGTTGCCGAGAAGGGCGAGATGGACCTATCTGGACCGGTTCAGGGCGGCATCTTCCTCGATCTGAGGGAGCACTGCGCGAAAGCACTATCGGAACTCGATCTCCAGGTGCACCCGATAGGTGGCGTCGTCCCTCTTCTGGAGAGCTACAGATTCACGGATGTCGCGGAGATCATCATCGCCTCGAAGAAGGGCCTCGATCCGTCGCGCCCCGTCCACCTCTTCGGCGCGGGACATCCCATGGTTTTCCCCATGGCGGTGCTGCTAGGCTGCGACATGTTCGACTCGGCGTCATACGCCAAGTTCGCGCGCGAAGAACGCATGATGTACCCGAGCGGGACGAAGGCGTTGCGTGACCACTACGAGCTGCAATGCGACTGCCCCTCATGCTCGAGCACGACCCTTGAGGATCTGCTGGCGATGGGGAAGGAGGAGCGTATCAAGAAGCTGGCGGAGCACAACCTTTTCACCTGCTTCGAGGAGATCCGAGCGATACGTAATGCGATCCACGAGGGCTCACTCTGGGAGTATGTTGAGATGAGGGCGAGGGCCCACCCCGAGCTCCTTGCGGCGCTCAAAATCCTCAAGCACCACAAGGAGTTCCTCGAGCGGTTCGAGCCTGCGAGCAGACGGTCGGCGTTCTTCTACTGCGGGCCCGAGAGCTATGACCGGCCGACAGTTGCGCGGTACCAGGAGAGGTTTTTCAGCAGATACAGGAGGCCCAACACCAGGGTCCTCATCGGCTTCGAGGAGGCCGCCAAGCCCTACTCGAGGACCTATCGCTCGCAGATAAGCGAGGTCCTCAAGAGGACCGACGCGAGCTTCATCGTGGCGTCGTTCTTCGGGCCAGCACCTATTGAGCTGGACGAGTACTATCCGATCGCCCAGTCCGTCATCCCGAAGGAGATTGACGGCGATGTTGCCGAGGGGATCCGAAAGGCGATGGAGAGACACGCGCACCAGCACGGCTATCCCCTGGCGATAATGTGGGAGGGCGAGGACACACTGAAGTTCCTCGAAGAAATGCTTCCCGAACATGGACCTGGATCGGATCAGGACTTGCTCCGGTGCAGGGCGGTCCTGGACGTTCAATTTGGCAGTGGCGCTGCGGACATTCTGAACGGCCGCGAAGTGCGGATAGTCAAGTCAGAGCGGACGGGGAAGATCAGGAACGTGTTCATAGACGGGGAGCATGCCCTGTCCATGAGGGCCTCAGACGGACGTTTCACGCTGAAGATGGCAGGCGGGAGGCTGCTCATGAGGGCGCTTTCCCCGCCACGCATGCGCGTCGCGGTCGAGGACGAGCCAGGGGAGTTCGCTGCCAAAGGGAACAACGTCTTCGCGAAGTTCGTGACCAGCTGCGACCCTGACATCAGACCAGGAGACGATGTCCTTGTGGTCAACTCCAGGGACGAGCTCTGCGCAGTCGGACGAGCATTGATGAACAGGGAGGAGATGCTCGCGTTCAGGCGCGGGATCGCCGCGCGAGTGAAAGACTCTCCGGACTAGGATTGGCCACTGCGGACTATGCTCTCAGCGACGCTGATGCAAGAGAGGAAGTCGTCCAGCGTGTGGATGAGGCTCTTGAGGGAGGAAGCATCGGCTTCGGCCCAAATCACATTCTGCCTGACCTCTGATCTCACGAAGCCCGCATTGTCGAGCTCCACGGACTTGTGGACTCTCTGCGCAGTCTCTTCAGACGGGAATTCGAGCTCGATCGTGCACTTGACGGCTGGCGTCGCCACGGCGATGCGAGAGCGGACAAAATACTTAGAACTTGGTGTGACTTCCTGCAACGGGATTGGATGGACGTCGTGGACTGCATCGAGAACAGAACGAGCGTGAGGGTGTTCAAAGCGGACCCCGTCGATGTTACGATAGTGAGCGAAGGGCTCAGACTCGCTAACCAGGCGCCTTCCGCGGGGAACCTACAGGCGAGGGACTTCGTCGTCATTCGAGACGTGGCCACCAAGAGGGCGCTCATGGAGGCTGCTTACAGGCAGGACTTCATTCGGTCCGCGCCTGTCGACGTGGTGTTCTGCGCGAACACAGAGAGAATCGCGCACTACGGGAAGCGGGGCAAAGAGCTCTACTGCCTCCAGGATGTCGCGGCTGCCATCGAGAACTTCATGCTGTATCTTACCAGCAAAGGTCTCGGAAGCGTGTGGGTCGGCTCCTTCGACGAGGGAGCCGTCGCGGCCGCTCTTGGACTGCCTGCCAATGTCCGTCCCGTCGCGATCGTCCCGCTCGGCTATCCCGCGGAGCCGGGCGTAAGAAGGAAAAGACTACCTTTGGAGAGCATGGTTCACAACGACAGATGGTGACATGAGCGCGTGGAAGCTCAACAGGACCATGGTGATCTGGGGTGTGGCCTTCGGAGTGGCCGCGACCCTGTCTGGCATGTTCGTCCTGAGGGCACTCCATGGGGGTTTCCTCGCCGAAGGGTTCTTCCTCCTGGTGATCTCCTGGATCGTCTACATCGTAATCATCGCCAGGATCGTCATATGGCTCAAGGAAGGCCGTCATCGCAGGGACGAATTCTAGACTTGTGCGTGAACGTCGGAAAGGAGATGCCGCCGACGGGTCTACGGGCCGCAGGTGTGATTCGTGCCAGATAAGTACGAGGAGAAGATGGCCGAGTTCGAGAGGCTTCCGGACAACGACCGCAAGGCGTCCATGAAGACGCTCGAAGGGATGTGCACCTGCCCACTGTGCCCGACATACACGGAATGCGCGAGGACCAAATCCGAGCTCCTCTACTGCTTCGAAGGCAAGAGCCCCAGCTGCATCACGAAGCCGGTCAAGTGCATCTGCCCGACCTGCCCGGTCGAGGTCGACTACGCGATCAAGAACATGTTCTACTGCATCGAGGGAAGCGAGGCGGACAAGAGGAAGCGCCGCGCGGAACGTCAGAAGCAGAAGATGATGCAGAACGCGTGATGGATTGGAGTAGCCCCGGGAGGATTCGAACCTCCGTCGCAGGCTCCAAAGGCCCGCATGATTGACCGCTACACTACGGGGCTGCGTCTAGTGGAGTGGATGATGTACGGGCCCTGATATTAACCGTTTCTCTGCTGGGTCACCGCCTCGAGACCAGCAGGACTCCTGTCAGGACCAGGACTCCGCCGACCGCGGCCGTCCAGCCCAGACCAGTGCCGAGAAGCATCCATGCGAAGACGACCGTGACGACCGGCTCCGCGTAGAGCGTAGCGCCAGTCGAGGATGCGGTCAGCCCCGTCAGGGCTTTGAACCAGAGGACATAGCCGATGGCAGTGCACAGCACTCCTAGATAGAGCGCTGCGAGGATCATGGACAGCGGCACCTGTGGCGGGCCGGCGACCACTACGTCGGCCACCGCGAAGGGGGCCATCATCGCCGTGCCCATGAGCGATACGTAGGCAGTGGCCGTGAACGGCTCATACTTCCGGACGAGCCTCTTCCCCTCAACCGTGTAGACGGCCCACAAGACCGCGCATACCACTCCGAAGGCGCCGCCGACGATGCCTGCGATGTTCTCGACCAGCGCCATGCTCCCGTTTGTTATCACGAAGAAGGATCCCACCGCTGAGACAACGAGGCCAACCTTCTGCAACGAGCTAGTCCGCTCGCCCAGCCTGAGGTACGATATCCCGAAGATCATGATGGGGCACAGGAGAGTGACCAGGATGGACGAAATGGCCGGCCCGGCCAGCTGGACGCCATAGTACTGGAAGAAGTAGTAGACGCCGACTCCTATGAAGGCGAGGAGCGCGAAACTCCTCAGGTCCTCCCTCGCCGGGAGTCTCGGCCTCCTCACGAGCACGAAGACGCCGAATATCGCCGAAGCCACCAGGAATCTGGCCATCGCGATCATGATGGGGCTGGCTCCGTCGTCGATCGCAATGGCGACGACAACGAACGAATTCCCCCAGATCAGTATGGTCAGGGCCAGGAACAGGTAGAGGTAAGTCTGCTTCGTCAACAGCGCCCCTCCGACATCCCCCTGAGATACGTCGCTGTGGCACCGGTTACGCGGACAAGATGCCATTCGCCTGGCACATTCTCCCCCGGGACCACGACCTGCTTGTACTCGCCGGTGCGGAATATCGTCGTGCCCGACTTCCCAGGTTCGGTCGAGAGGGCGCGGACCGTCCGTCCGACCCAGCGCCTATTCTTCCCAAGAGCGACCGAGAAACGGAGCTTCGTCAGCTCGCGGGAGCGGTCCTTGGCCTCCCATCCGGCCACCTTTCCGGTCTGGAGGACTGCTCGAGTGCCGGGTCGCTCGGAGAACCTGGTCACGTTCACGATGTCAGGCGCGACCCTCGAGACTAGGTCGAGATTGGCTCTGTGGTCCTCGGCTGTCTCGCCAGGATATCCCACGATGAGGTCTGTGGAGAGGGTCACCTCCGGGACAACGGACCTCATCCTCGACACGATCCTCTCGAAATCTCGGACCGAGTAGCCTCTCGACATCTTCACGAGCACGGAATCGCTGCCGCTCTGGACGGGGATGTGTAGGAACTTGAACACTTTCGGCTCCTGGTAGATCTCCGCCAGCTCGTCCAGATGCACGAGGGCGCTTCTCGGATTCATCATCCCTATCCTGACGCGGAAATCCCACGGGATCGCGCATACTTCCCTGACGAGCCCTGGCAGGGTCAGCCCTATGTCGACGCCGTACGCGGCAGTGTCCTGCGCGGTGAGCTGGACTTCTCTCGGTCCTTCGGAGACCGCGCGACGGACATCATCGACGACCCGCTGCATTGACCGGCTCTTGAGTTCCCCACGCGCGATGCGGGTGATGCAGTATGCGCAGTCCCCGACGCATCCTGTGGCGATTGGCACAATTGAGATCGGATGCTCCGGCGGTCTGCGCGGGGCTCTCGCGTTCGGGCACCTGGAATCCCCGAGCGTCCCGACGAACGATTCCATGTCACCTGGAGGAACGAACTCTGCATGGGGAGCTATGGCCCTGGCCTTCTCGAAACAGGTGGTCGCCATGCAGCCCGTGACGACGAGCCTCGGCGACGAGCCCAGGGCCTTCACCCTCCGCAGCATCTTCCGCTCCGTCTTGTCAATCACGACGCACGTGACCAGGACCGAAACGTCCGCGCGTTCTGGGGCTTCGACGATCTCCCAGCCTCGGCCTGCAAGAAGGGTCTCGATCTCGCGAGACTCGCCGAAGTTGAGGGTGCACCCATAGGCCTCGACGTACGCCCGCATCGCAGCGGGCATCCATATCGCCGATATTCACTTTTGGTGTCGACCAGCATCGGATAGCCGAATGAGAACGTTCTTATGCTCTGAATCCGCTTTTTGCACAGGGATAGGATGTCGTCGATGAAGCAGGCTAAACAGTACTCCGCCAAGGTCAGTGAGTACCAGATCTCAGCCAAGAAGCAGGCAAAAGCCGCCAAGCTCCGCGCCAAGGCCGCCAAGCTCAGGGAGCAGGTGGCCAAGCACGACGCGAAGATCAGGGTTCTGCAGAGGAAGATTGCGGACCTGGAGAGGCGTGCGAACCAGATCTCCCCGCTTCCGATGCGCTAGGCTCCGGAGCAACAATATATATACGATGAGATAGATATTGTCCGACAGTCGTCATACGACGGGATGGGATGCTGGATTGATTAGAAGGTCAGCGGTGCCTCTCGTTCTCGAGGGGATAGGGAGAGACAGACCGGGCAGGTCGAACTTGGTCAGGATCATCCGCGAGACGGAGGACTACTCGAACGATGCCAATATCATGCGCAGGATTGCAGACAACCGCATGAGACTAGATGCACTGACCCGACAGATCGAAGAGGACTTCCCCGAGGATTTCGAGCCCGATGATTTCACTACAGAGCTCGACTACATCAACGCGTCGATACAGTTGGGCATCCTGCAGCTGACGGGAGAGCTCGAGGAGACCCAGACCTCCGACGAGATCTTCGACTCAGAGGTGGAGCCCTTCGCCGAGACTGCGCTCGCGTAGACCGCGCGCAGATTCACTTTCAGTCCGCGGCCAGTGGGTTCGCTTCACTGGCCATCGACTTCCAAACGCCTGCGAGCCACCACTCCTCGAGCCTCCAAGATCGGATTTCGCGGAGGGCCTCGCGGGCAACCTTAAGACTTATATACGGACCAGAAGATACATATGCGGGATGCACTGAGGGATGGGGTTGCAGGACGATACCAGAGTCGCAGAACCAGCTGTAGATAGATGGTCCGCGGCACACGCCGCGCTCGGACGAACGAACGAGAACGAAGGACCCGACGCCAAGCTGTTCAGCCTCAGCGGCGGGATAATGAGGCAGCGCGTGAAGACCTCGACAAAGATCGACGGGCTGCTGTCGAGGATGATGGAACATCCCGAGGCGGGGAGGTACCTGCCGTTCATCGACAGGAACCTCGACTACCTGTTCACATCGCTCCAACTCGACATGATAACCATGGCCGTAGAAAAGGAAGACGACGGGCCTTCGATGCGCGAAAAAGAGTGAGAGTCGAGATGGCTCCCGCCATCGGTTGATTGAAAAAACAAAGGTTTGGGAAAGGGTTTCACGTCTTCCGCATTGGAGACTCAGTGCTTCTTCGACCTTGTCACCATGGCAACGGCTGCGAACACGCCGAACATGCCCACGATCGACATCCCCAGCCCGCTGAACTCGGGTATAACGACCCCGAGCGTCACGTTGATGAAGATCAGCCCTCCGATCGGGTCCGGGATGGTCCCTTCGGACGATCCTGTGTCCGATCCGAGCGTGGCAACGACCACTATCACGTCCCCGGGCAACGGGGCGGCGTCTCCGGAGATCGGGACTATGTTCTCTATGTACGCTCCGTAGTCAGGGTCTGTCGTGGCCGACAGGAACTGGCCTGTCCGAGTGTTGGTTATGGTGATGGGGCAGCTCGTCGCGGGCGTGGTTCCGTCCGACAGGTACACAAACCCGGCGACGTTGTACGGCGGCGGTTGCGGACCTGCCGCGGTGGTCAGGTACTGGATTGGTGCCAGTGAGCTCGCGAGCCCGAAGACGGTCACTATGACAAGGACCACCGCCACTGGAGCGATAGCCGCACCCGCCATGCCCCTTCCCGAGAACCTTGCCGGCCTTACCCTCCTAACCGATGGTAGGTCTCCAAGGAACCTCAGTCCGGAACTCTTGGGTCCAACCGCCTTGCTCGTCAGTCGCTTGGAGCGGGGCACTTCCCCGCTCCCGTAGAGCCCAATCCTTTGCCTGCTCTCCAAAGTGCTCAACCTCCTCAGGGTGTATACGACAGCGTCCCACTAGCCGACACGAAGACCCAATAACCTGCTCCGGGGGTTAGCAGGAAGTTGTTCAACGGCATCCCAACGACGTACGTAGTATATGAGAGCGTCGCTGGGTTCCATTTGACCACCTGCGTTATGCTACCACCACTGTACATAGTTGCCAGGTCAGACGCGTGCCAGGTCGCCTTCATCGAGCACATGCCGAGCAGGACCCACCCGCCACCGGCGGGCACTGTCACTGCCCTTGTCTGTGCATCCAACTGGATCGTGCCCGTCAGGGACAGCGTCTGTGGGCCTGAGGCATATACCCAGTACCCATTGCTCGGCTCGATGATGAAGTCGTTCAGGGGCATCCCGACGACGTAGGTCTTGTAGGTCTGGGTCGCGGGATCGAACTTCACGACCTGGCCGCCCGACGCGAGGCCGAGCGTGCTCGCCTTGTAGGCCGTGCCCATCGGCAACGAGACCAGGTTCCAGCCGGCTACGAGGACCAGGTCGAAGTTCATCTGGTCCGTGATGTCCGCTACTGCCGACTTGATCACCATGTTCCCGTCGCCGTCGCTCACTGAGACAGAGTACCCATAGGATCCCGCAGTCGTGTAGGTGTAGTTCACTGGATTCCCGACTACCGCCGGCGAACCGTCACCGAATACCCACTGGATGGTCAGCGTTTCCGAGTCAATGTCGAAGGCGTCGACAAAGAAGTCGAGCCGCTGACCTATCGTCGCGGAGATGTCGGTCAGGTCCGGAACGTATGGCGGCTCGTTGTAGGTCACGGTCACGACTATCGGAGCGATGGTCCCCGTTCCAAGGTAGTCGGTCACCGACACCGAGGTCGTCATGCTGCCCGGCGCGTCGTACGAGTGTGTCGTGTTGACCCACATCGGGTTCGCGTCTGGCGGGCTGATGGTCTGGGAGTATGTCTGACCGTCTCCGAACGTGAACGTCACCACGAGCTCCTGGACGTCGGCGTCATGTACACGTGCGCTGAACGAGACCTGCTGGTTGGTCCACACGGAGGTCGGTGTCGCGGTGTACGAGTCGACGACCGGGTTGTTGTTGACCGCGCCGCCGACTATGACTGTCCCTCTGTCGCTCACGTTGTGCCCGGCAAGACCAGTCTGGTCGTCGATGTAGACGTTGAGCACGTACACCTTGTTGAACTTGTAGGTGTGCGATGTGTAGTTCGTCGCCGACACCGAGGTCGACTTGTCGCCCCAGATCCACGTGTACTTCATGTGGTCTGCGACATCCTGGTCAGCACCCGTCACGTAGAAGGTGTACGCCTGGTTCTTCTGAGGCACGCTGTACAGAGAGTGCACATCGATCGTGGGCGCGTGGTTCGGCTTCACCGCGACACCCATTGTGGCGACGACAGGCCTGTCCTGTCGGCCGACGTGATTGTCGGTAACAGACACAGTCACGGTGTACGAACCCGTGTTCTTGTACTGATGGGTCACACCATTGCCCGTCGCTGTGTAGGTATCACCGAAGTTCCACGTGATGTACAGCGGATCGCTGTCCGTCACGTGCGCGGTGAACGTCACGACCGTACCGGTATCTGGCAGTGTGGACGATGACGGCGGGCTGATCGTTATGGGCACTGCGTCGAACACTGGCGCCGCGTTGCCCGGGTCCTCGACCCTGACTGTCGCCGCCTTCCAGCTCACGAACTGGTCGGTCCCTGCCGCGGTGTTCTCCCTCGCCGCGAAGTACACTGTGTATATCCCATCGTTGGCGAAGGGATGGGTCGTGGATGCGCTTGACATCCAGCCGGTCGGCGCGTTCCCATCGCACCAGTACCACTGGTATTGCAGCGGAGAGCTGTCAGTCGCGGAACCGAAGAAGCTGATCGGCACACCCTTGTCGCCTTCGAACGTCGGAGAAACCGTCACTGCAGGTGCCAGGTTGTCGACCGGCGAGAGCTGCATGTACAGCCACGGCAGGCCCTGGTCAGGCATGAGGGTGTAGTGCGCCACCCAGTCGCCGTAGCTCGCCTCGTCCCAGTGGACGGTGTTCACCGCGTAGAGCTCCTTCCTGTAAGCGATGTACTGCGCGGCGTGGTCTTCATAGAGCCATGCCTGCATCTCGTCCGTAATCTGCCTTCTGGCGGACTCATCGGTCGCCTGCAGCGACCTGTTGTACAGATCGTCGTAGAAGGGGTCGCTGTAGAAGGACCCGCTCCAGCTTCCAATCGCAGAGGTCGTGTGGACGGACAGGATGTCGGTGGACGGGTCGGACGTCGGCGTGAAGTACCAGTCCCATAGCCACGCATCGTAGTCCCCCTGGTACCAAGCGCTGTTCGCCTGGTTCACTGAGACCAGCTCTCGGGTGTACTGAATCCCTGCCTGGGCGGCCCAGCTCTGCAGGAGCAGCGAGCCGGTATCCCACTCCTGTTCCGGGATGAGGCTCAGCAGGCGGAACGACAGCGGATGGTAAACCGTGTTGTTGGTCGTCCCCTTCTTGTAAAGCGGGGTCGCAGCTAGGTTCAGATTGCCCGACGCATCATACTGCCAGCCCGCATTGTTCAGGAGCGTTCTCGCACCTGCCGGGTCGAAAGTGAGCGGGTTCGGATAGGTGTAGTGCCACCTGTTCACATCAGGAACGGGCGAGTCCCCTACGGTACCGAGACCCATCAGCACGTCGTTGATGAACTGAGGCTTGTTGACGCTCATGGCCAGCGCGAGCTTGACGGTCGGGTCAAGCAGCAGCTGGTTGTTTGATCCGTGCAGGCCGAGTTCCTTCCTCAGAGCGTTCGTCAGCTGGTTCAGCTGGTACTCGTACACGAAACCCGTGCTCTGCGCAAATCCCTTGACATGCGGGGTCGTCGTGTTGACGAGGTTGGCCACGTACTGGCCAGGCGCGACTCCCATGAACACATCGATCAGCGGGTTCGACATCGTGAGCTCTGTCCAGGCTGTGGAAGTGCTCATCTCGTTCTTGTACTGGAGGGTGTCTATGTGGAGCTGCCACCCCTTGTTCTCTTCCTGGAACCACATCGGGTTCCTCTTGAGGATACCGACCGTGGTTGGCAGACCGCTCATGCCGTAGAAGAACGGGCCGGACCCCACAGGCGGGTCGTTGGCGAAGTTCACCTTGTTGGCGACACCAGACCATATGTACGCGGGGACGATCGGTATGATCGTCAGCGCGCCTAGGAACGGCGCGTAAGGCCTTGTCGTCTTCACGATGACCTGGAAGTCGCTCGTCCCCCTGGTGATCGACTTGATGATGCCGTTCGTTCCGTCGTTGAAGTACGACGACAGGTGGTTCGCCGTGTCGTTGTTCAGCTCCCAGAACGTCCATGCTACATCCTTGTACGTCACGAGGTGCGACGGGATCTTGTTCGCCGCGATGATCTGCGCGTTGGTCGCGTCGGGACCCGTTATGCTCGGGTCGACAAAGTACGCGTTGTTCGCGAGGTTGAAGGTCCATGTCACCCCGTCTGGCGCGCAGCTGTAGGATGAGGCCAGATCGCCGATGATATTGTCATTCACATCGTATGTCAGCATCGTGCTGTAGCAGGGCCAGATGGTCTCGTACTCCGAGGCCATGGTATAGCCGAACGGGTTCAATGTCGCCATGTCCCCGACGTAGTCGACGACGCCCACATTGAACACTCGGCTGCCGTTCGCCGCAGCAACGTTGTTGACTGGGCTCACGCTCACGTCATTGCCGCCCAGCTGCAGCAGAGGCGTCGAAAGCATCACGAACGCCAAGGCAACAGCGATAGCGGTCACTCTTGTTGCTCTCATTAGGCTCGACATCTGAGGTTTTCCCCCTTTCTCCTCAACTTCACTCTCCCACAGGGCCGTGGCCGATGGCTGCTTCGCTCGAAAGTACACGAGCGAAACACGACCATATCAGCCGCACTGACTCTGATGTCCCCATGGGCTAGACGGGAATAGTGAAGCCAACACAGCTATAAACCACTTTTGCTCCGTCAGTGTCAAGCCAGTGCGTGCTGTTGGACACACTTGGGCCCTGCGGCTCCGCTCTGAATGTCCATGATGCGAAGCATCCAGCTCCGCGAGGCGCGCTCGCGAGTGCGGTGTTATCATTATCGATACGCGGTCTGAGGCTCAGCGCTTCCTCAGCTTCGGGTTCATGATGTCGTCGAGAGCGTACCCGAGCAGCGTGAATCCGAGGACCACGACGACGATACAGAGGCCTGGGAGCACTATCCAGCCCTGGAGTCCGATGTTGAACGCATCGGCATCCGAGGCTCTGGAAAGCATCGTCCCCCATGTGATGGTGTTGACAGGTCTCATCCCGAGGAAGCTCAGCGTGGCCTCCGACAAGATCGAGATAGCGACGGTGAGGATCGTGTTCGCGAACACCAGCGGGAACGCGTTGGGCATGATGTGCCGTCGTATTATCTCCATGTCCGAAGCTCCGATGGCGCGCGCCCTCTCGACGAACTGTCTCTCCTTCAGAGACAGGACCTGCGCCCGGACCATCCTGGCCGTGGTTGACCAGCCTGTGAGTCCGATGATGAGTATGATCCCGAGCAGGTCGATCGTCTGCAGTAGCGCAGCGACGACGATCATCAGTACGAGCCACGGGATCGAGAGGACTATGTCGTTCAGCCTCATGATGACCTCGTCCTTCCAGCCACCTGCGTATCCCGAATATAGTCCCACGAGAGCGCCGAGCACCGACGCAATCACGGCCGAGAACAGGCCCACGATCATCGATGTCCTCGCCCCGTAAAGGAGCTCGCTGAAGATGTCGTACTGGTATCCGTCGGTCCCCAGCCAATGGGCAGCCGACGGTTTCTGGTATTGTCCGAACGTTCCAGGCTTCGAAGTGTCGATCTTGTAAGGTGCAAGCGTCGGGCCGAAGGCCGCCATGACGATGAAGAATACAAGGATGACTACCCCCAGCAGGCCCATCTTGTTCTTCATGACCTGGATCGTGATCTTCTTCCAGCGGGACAGGAACATCCTCAGCTTCTCCTGGCTCGCCTCCGGTATAGTCTCTATCCTTCCGGTTGCCGCGGCCCACACGATCGCGATAGCGGCGATTACGGCTCCGCCCGCAGCAATGAACTGCCAGTAGTCCAGCAGGTTGAATGGGGCAGGCGTGATCGTTATAACGGCAGTATCCGTCGAGTAGTTGCCCTGGCCGTCCGTCACGTTCAGTGTGGCATTATACACGCCCGGATTGGCGAACCTCTCGGTGATAGACTGCGAGTTGTACGTGATGTTCGTGCCGCCGATCTGGACGGTCCACGTGTAGTTGGTGATCGGACCTGTGGACGCGCCGCCGTCCAAGACCACGTTGTCCCCGACGTGCGCCGTCACGTCCGGACCGGCATTCGCGACGACGACGCCGTCCGCGGCGACACCGGCGATGGCGACCGCCTGCAGGGCCCCGATAGCCAGGAGCAACGCGATCGCTCCGACGATCGCAGCGTTCCTGCGTCTCTTCGAGTTCCCGAGGGTCATTGCACTGTCTCCGGGTTGAATTGTGAGAGTCATTTCAGATCACCTATGCAATCCGGATCCTCGGGTCCGTGTAGATGAGTAGGATATCGGAGATGAAGTTCGCAAGCACGACGGCGACCCCACCTATGACTACTATGAACTGGAGGATGGGGAAGTCCAGGTTCTGAATCGATTGTATCGTCCGATAACCAATCCCGGGATAATTGAAGATGTACTCGACTTGATAGGCTCCGCCTATGATGAACGCGATGTCCATCGCAATCAGGGCGATCATGGGCGGCATGCCCACAGGCAGCGCATGACGCCTCAGCACCTGATAGTCCGTGAGGCCCTTGGCCCTCGCGGTCAGGATGAAGTCCTCCGTCATCACGTCGATCAGAGACGACCTCATGATGAGAGACACGCCGGCTATGCTTCCTATCGCGAGGACCGTTGCCGGGAGGATGAGATACTTCATGACGCTGAGCACCATCGGCACGCTCCAGACGAAGTTCGCACCGAACTTGTCCACGTCCCAGTAGCCGCTGGGAGGAAGCTGAGGCCACCAGTCCATGCCTAAAGGCTGTCTTGTGAACAATATCTGAAGCAGCAACGCGAACCAGAAAGTGGGCATCCCGTAGAGGAACAACGAGAAGCCAGTCGAGCCGACATCGAAGGCGCCGCCCCTCCGGTAGGCGCTGTACGCGCCCATCGCCATGCCTATCGCGATCGTGATTATCGTCGAGGTGCCGACGAGCAGGAGGGTCCATCGCATGTCCCCCATTATCACGTTGAACACTTTGCCTCCGGTTATTTTATAAGAAGTACCCCAGTCGAGAGTGACCGTGTTATACAGATAGATGACGTACTGTTCATATATCGGCTTGTCCAGGTGGAACTTCGCCGTGAGCTCTTCCTTTATCGATGGATCGAACTTCGGATCCTTCGGAATGACGTTCGCGATCGGGTCCCCTGGCATCAGGTGGATCAACAGGAAGTTGAGGGTCATGATGCCGAATATGGTGATGACAACGTTGATCGAACGCTTGATCAACGTCCACCGGAACGACTTAGCGGGCACTGCTCTCACCCCCACGGACGCTCATTCGAACTCACGCCCCTTCTCACGGTCCTTCTCGAGTTCCTTCCTTAGCTTCCATTCGTCGTAGCTCATCCCCTGTTGTTCTATCGCCTTGCTACGGCGCCTCGTGTGAAGGAACCACACGGCCATGAGGACTGGTATCATTAGCACCATGGACAGACTGGTGTAGTCCCACCAATCCCAGCGGTGGACCACGGGAGGAGGTTTGACCCAGACCCTGATGGGCAAGCTGTAGTTCTTCTCGTGCGTGAGAGCGCCGATCTTGTGGTCGGTGATCCAGATCGTCACCGTGTAGTTCCCGAACTCCGTGTAGGTGTGGTTCATGGTTATCGTGACATTGTCCTGCTCGCCGTAGTCGGTCACATTGGTGTAGAAGAGAGGCGTGCCGTCCCCGAAGTCCCAGATGATCTCGATCACGTCGTGTTCCTTGTCCGTGATCTTCAGATTGAACTTCAGGGTCTCGTTCGGAGTCGCGAAATCGCCTGCGGTGTAAGGGTCGTGATCGAAGCCTATGACAGTTGGAGGCATGTTGTTTGATGTTACGTTCAGCTGTCTGTAGCTCACATACGTGTTGCCGTGCCCGTCCGTCACGGTAATCGTGACATTGTATGTCCCAGCCTCGTTGTAGATATGGACCTGGGCAAAGTGATACATCTCCATCACTCCTCCCGCCGATTCGTTGTACGCAGCGGGAGAGCCGTCGCCGAAGTCCCACGTGCCGTTCACGATGTCGCCGTCCTCGTCGTTCGTGTCGACCGACAGGACAACCGAGATGTTGTTGGAGATGCTTGTGTTGATGAGCGGGTTGTCCGGATTGGCGTTGATCGGGCTGACATACGGCACACGGTTGACATAGACTTGGAACGCCAGGGCGTTCGCGGTGTTGTTATGGAACCATTCCTCACCTTGGTACTCGAGCGCCACGTCGCTCACGTACAAGTGCATCGTGAAAAGGCCGACGTATGGGAACTCGTAGGTGATATTGTTCCAGACGACTTCATTCGGGGCGGAGGCCTCCGTGTGATACACCATTATGCTCACGTTATCGGCTCCACCTCCGCCATTAGTCACGATGAAAGTCCACGTGATCGCATCTCCCTCCGCATCCGTCGCGCTTGCGGTGATGTTGACCGGCACCAGCGGGGCGACCACCAGACTCTGAGTTGACTGCTCCGCCAGCGGGAAGTAGTTGCGCGGGACGATGACAGGAACCGTCGTGTTCGTGGTGACAACGTGGCCGAACGAGTCCGAGACAGTGAGATTGAGCGTGTAGTTGTAGGACTGCTCGATGAGCATGCCGGGCACAGGCGGGGTGTAGATATGCGTCTGGTTGAACCAGACCCCGATAGTGGTGTTGCTAAGGATCTGCGTGGCGTTGGTCCCGTCACCGAAATCCCATACGGCGGTGAGGGTGTCGTTGTCAGGATCTCTCGCTCCGACACTGAAGTTGAAAGGCTGATAGTCGTACTGTGTGCTGGAAATAGGCGGCAGACCAGGCGCCAGCACGGGAGCCCGGTTCACGTTGACATAGACTTTGATCTCTCTTGAGGTAGTGACCCCATCGCTGCACCAGACCTTGGCGTAGAAATACATCCCTGTGCTATCGGTGAAATTCCCTGGGTGATCGTACGTGTGGTTGAAGACAGCGCTGCCGGGACTGGCCGTGTTGATGATCTCGTAGGGGCTCGCTGTGTTGTTCGCACCCGACGGTGGCAGCCTGCTGTCGAAGTAGAGCTTGAATGTGAGGTTGGCTCCGGTGGAGCTCGTGGCGTTGGCGTAGAAAGTCACCGTGTCATTGACATAGTTGATCCTTGGGACCGCCACGAGGGTGAGACCCGTCACGGTCTCCGAATACGCAGGTTGCGGCGCGTCCTCGGGCCCGAGGCCGTTCAGAATCGAAGCGAACGAGGTCGTTCCCGTAATCACAAACAAGGCTGCTAGGGCGATGATGAGCTCATGCCTCATCCCTCCCCCTCTCGCCGAACAGAGCTTGCCCGACTGCAATCAACTGACCCCCGAATAGGCACTTTCCGGCTTAGCTGGCTCGTTTTGGAAAGACCAGAAGGCGCCAATACGGTTACGCTATATAAGTATAACCAACTAGTGCGTAAAGTGGCTGTTCGGGCGCCACGTGTCCCACGGCTGCCAAGCACAAGTCATCTCCGGACACCCTTTCTGCGCGGCCCTCCGTCAGGAGAATGCGCGTGGGGAGGGGGATTTGAACCCCCGAGCTCTTTCGAGCACTGGATGTTTGCCTGCTCCACACAGAGCCGGATAGCAATCCAGCGCCTTGCCGGGCTGGGCCATCCCCACATGTAATCCATCATAATGCCAAGTGGTTTCTTAAACCTTCTCGCATGTTCTGGGATGCTGGATTCAGGTCCCCTGGAAATCGACCTCTGCCAACAAGGACGAGGTCATGTCGTACACGATGTAGATCTTGTACGAGGTCCCAGGGGAGAACCCGATGTCACCGAGAGCGGTTATCGTGAGGTAGTCGCCGACGCTCGTCTGTCCGTTGCCCGAGAGATCGGTCACGTTACAGCACACCGTCAGACTTCCCATCTCGACCGAGGAGTTCCACGTGGCCACCCCCGCGGGGTACTTCGTGAGGTCAACATACGACGGACTCCATGACGCGCTCGACATACCGTCGTACAGGATGACCGTCAGGTCGCTCCATGAGATAGTGGCCGGGCTCAGAGCGCCCATGCTCCACTGCTCGACAGATGTGAAGGTGACCCTCTGCCCGCCCTGCACAGCCACGTTCTCCAAACCGATCTCGGGCACGGACCATCCCTCGTTGAAGATGATCATGTCGACGATCTTCTTCTGGAACGGGTCCGCGATCAGGTCGGAGCTCCAATCTGGGGTCCCATCAAGAGCAGTCCTGTTGTCCACGACCGGGGCGTAGTCTAGGCTCATTGTGTGCACGCCTGCGGTGGATGTGGCCTCGACGATAAGGCCACCGTGGGGTGACACGTACCCGCTTCGTATCTCCTCTCCGTCGATGTAGGCGATCACGAAAGCCGTGAGGCCCCGTTGCGTCTCGTTCGTCACGCGTAGCTCGATCTTGCACAAAGGCATTGCGTACGCCAGCCCGGCGAATGCAACCACCGCCCCGAGGACGACCGCGACGACGGCGATCTTCCTCCAATGAGATGCGAGTCTCCTGAAGACATCCTCCTTACTAGGTGCCCGCGCAGGCTCCGCAGTCCTGCGCTCCGCAGGTTCCTCGTGCGACTCCACTCGCCGCCACACGGTAAGCCTGTTTGTGATCGTGACGCGGACCGGGAAGACCATTGACAAGAGTGCCATCACCACTGCTATGATGCCAACGACGACGCCGAAGCTCAGGACGAGCGACTGGGAATACCACGGGCCTTCGTAGGAGGCCATCATCGGAATCAGCTCGACGAGACTCCAAGCGGCCCCGGCGAGCATCGGAACGAGTCCGAGCTGCGTGAAGATGCAGAGGACGGCCCCGAAGATGAAGAGCGAGGATGCGATGGCCAGACCGAGAGTGCCGAAGAAGAAGTTCGGGTCGACGAAGGCCATTAGCGAGATGCTGTTCGAATCCGCGTAGCCTCCCGTCATATCCTCAGCGAAGACCGCCCACGGGAGAAACACCGTTGCTATCCCAAGAGCGGACGCCACGAGACCGAGCAGATTCACTCTGATGCCGCGCGCTCCGTCCTTCGGCTCGAAGACAAGGAGCCTGTCCCATATTCGAACAGGCTTCTTGATCGCCAAGGATACCATTCCAAGAACGACCGCGATCAGCACTGTGTAGAAGCCTGCGGTAATCTGATCGAGTTCGGCCCTTGCCTCGAATGTGAATATCAACAGCCCCGCGAGAGTCGCGAACGCACCGGTCGAGGAAAGCAACGACAGCACGGATCCGAGCAACACGAGACCTGCCACAAGCACGAAGGCAAGGTCGTAAGTGGATGGCTGCGTGCCTATGTACGACCACAGATTGCGGTAGTCGCTCGTCCGGGGGTCAACAATCCAAGGCAGCATGAGCGAGAAGATCCCCGCCGCTGCGGCAATCAGCGAGAGCGGACGGACCAGCGCGACATAGTTGCGTTGGCCTCGCGGTTTCTTCTTCTTGGGATGTATTATCTTGGCAGCCAGCCTGGGGCTTGATTGATCCTGCGCGACCTGCTCGGGCGAATCCTGAACCTCTTCACCCGGTCCCTCTCGAACCTCAGCGCGCTGTTCCGCATCTCCACTGCTCTCTGTCATCCATCCCCCACTCCCGGGCATATCTGCGTACGAGCGTTTGAACCCTTGCGGGAGGGGCGAATCCGTCGACCACGAGGAAGCGCAACTTTGCGCAGACGAGACGGACTCATGAGACGAAACTCTCAAATACGACTCCGGCGTAGACGTTCCGCGTAGTTCCGGCTGCGGAGCTCTTAGTTCTGCAGGACCACAAGTTCGAAAGCCATATATACAGCATCGAACTTAAGCGGAGCTACCCAAACTAGGCTGCGACAGCGGCGAAGGTTGGGAGGAAGGCGTCAACTCGCCAGGATCGATGATCAACCCCACTCCATCTGTCGCAGACATGATGGAGAATCAAGATCTCCGGCGATGCTCGTGCTCTCTTGATTCTGACGTTCGATGACAGAAAAGGTTTCGTGCAAATCCTGTGGCAATCCATTTGCCACAAATGCAGGGTATGACACGAGTCGGTGAGACTCGAGAACCCTGCCGATTTCGTAAGAAACGATCAAGCGACCATCAATAGTAGTGCAGCAAGCCTACAAGATCGATCAATTCCGGTTGATCCTGCCGGCGGGCACCGCTATCGGTATGCGATTAAGGCATGCGAGTCGAGAGGTGCAAGACCTCGGCTGACGGCTGAGTAACACGCGGATAACCTGCCCTGAAGTGGGGGATAATCTCGGGAAACTGAGGATAATACCCCGTAGGTGTGGTATGCTGGAATGCTTCCACGCTGAAAGCTCCGGCGCTTCAGGATGGGTCTGCGGCCTATCAGGCTGTAGTGGGTGTAACGGACCCACTAACCTACGACGGGTAGGGGCGTTGAGAGACGGAGCCCCCAGATGGATTCTGAGACACGAATCCAGGCCCTACGGGGCGCAGCAGCTACGAAAACTGCACAATGTGGGAAACCACGATGCGGGCATACCGAGTGCCAAGGCATTGCTTTGGCTGTTCTTTCGCCTAAAAAGCGAGAGAAGTAAGGGCCGGGTAAGACGGGTGCCAGCCGCCGCGGTAATACCCGCGGCCCGAGTGGTGCTCATTATTATTGAGCTTAAAGCGTCCGTAGCCGGCCTCGTAAATCTTTGGGTAAATCGGGCAGCTCAACTGTTCGAACTCCGAGGAGACTGCGAGGCTCGGGACCGGGAGAGGTTCGAGGTACTCCGGGGGTAGGGGTAAAATCCTGTAATCCTCAGAGGACCACCAGTGGCGAAGGCGTCGAACTAGAACGGATCCGACGGTGAGGGACGAAGCCCTGGGGCGCAAACGGGATTAGATACCCCGGTAGTCCAGGGTGTAAACGCTGCGGGCTTGGTGTCGGAGGTCCTACGAGGGCGTCCGGTGCCGGAGAGAAATTGTTAAGCCTGCCGCTTGGGGAGTACGGTCGCAAGACTGAAACTTAAAGGAATTGGCGGGGGAGCACCGCAACGGGAGGAGCGTGCGGTTCAATTGGATTCAACGCCGGACAACTCACCAGGAGCGACGGTTACATGAAGGCCAGGTTGATGACTTTGCCTGATTTTCCGAGAGGTGGTGCATGGCCGCCGTCAGTTCGTACCGTAGGGCGTTCTCTTAAGTGAGATAACGAACGAGACCCTCGCTGCTAATTGCAAACTTCTACGCGAGTAGGAGTGCACATTATCGGGACCGCTGGTGCTAAATCAGAGGAAGGAGAGGTCAACGGTAGGTCAGTATGCCCCGAATCTCCTGGGCTACACGCGCGCTACAAAGGACAGGACAATGGGCTCCAATGCCGAGAGGCAACGGCAATCCCGAAACCTGTCCGTAGTTCGGATTGAGGGCTGTAACTCGCCCTCATGAAGCTGGATTCCGTAGTAATCGCGAGTCAACATCTCGCGGTGAATATGCCCCTGCTCCTTGCACACACCGCCCGTCAAACCATCCGAGTTGGGTCCAAGTGATGATGCCTCTTATTGGGGCGTTAGAACTTGGGTTCAGCAAGGGGGGTTAAGTCGTAACAAGGTATCTGTAGGGGAACCTGCAGATGGATCACCTCCTACGCAATACGGAGGGGCACTACCCCTCCACCAAACCATGGTGGGGTTCCGAGCACCTAAGACAAATCGATCTGTCATCGAACGCCGTAACCGTTTTATTTCGTCCACAGGCCAGCCTCGGCTCTGAGTCCAGTTTTCAAAAGAAGGGAAAGGATTTCGGGAAGGGGTTTCACGAGAGTCGCGACCTCAGGCCGGTGGAGGCGGAAGCGGCGCCTGCGGCTTCCTCCGCGCCATCGTCACAACGCCGCCCCGATTGTCCAAATCAGTACATCCAGGGAAATGCGCGCACGAAATCGGACGGAGTCAGTAGCAGTCAGTGACGAGAAACTTATTAGTACGATGCGCGTGATTACGCCCCGGGGAGTCTAGACATTTCGGGCAAGCGTGGGGAGTGATTGAGCGGGGAGTCTTTGTGAACTGCTCTTCATCGGTCCTTATTCTTGGCCGAGGAAGAAAAGGGAGAGGATAGTACTTGGAAAAGAGAATGGCATCAGCAGCAATCTTCGTGTGCGCCGTCATGGCTCTCGTGGCCGCGGCACCTTTGGTCGCCGGTGACATCCACGATGTCACTAAGGGAGCGAAGGGGCCGAACGCGAGCGCGGTGACGTGGAGTTACACGCCGACGGACTACGGAATGTGGCATGCCAAGATTACCAATAACGGACTAAGGTGGATGGTAGTCGAGGTCTATGACAACTCGAGCGGGGCCCCTGTGCTGCAGTCAAAGGAGCACATCAGGTTCGCGGCCTACGACGTCTACCCAACAGGGGTAGTCGACTCGGCCTCCGTTATCATGGCAGCTGGGCGCGAGTACCAGATCACTGTTGTTCCGAACGGCCCGAAGGGTTCCACTGCTACGGTTGAGGACGTCTTCGAGATCAAGGCCGCCCCGGTGGCGCAGTTCACTGCGGCCATGGACTGGATGACGGCCTCGGTCGACGCTAGCGGCTCCTATGACCCGGACCTCGGGACGATCGTTTCGTACGACTGGAACTGGGGCGACGGGATGACGGAGTCCAGCGCTGTGGCTACCGCGACACACACATACGCTGCAGAGGGAACGTACACGATCACTCTGACGGTAACCGACAACGACGCACTGGTCAGCGACCCTGCGACCCAGATTGTTGACGCGGTCATGGAGCCAGCACAGGTAAGCGCTAGCTTCACCGCGAACATCGTCTACCTTGACCTGTCCGTGGACGCATCCGCATCGACGGGCGTGCTCCCGCTCTCGTTCGCCTGGGACTTCGGCGACGGGATGACCGGGACGGGCGTGACGGCGAGCCACTCCTACGCGGCAGCCGGAACGTACACCGTGACGCTCACAGTGACGGACGCGAACATGGCGACGGCGACTGCCTCGAAAGACGTAACGGCGACAGAAGTGCCTCCGCTAGTGCCTCCGGTCGCGAGCTTCACCGCGAACATCGTCTACCTTGATCTGTCGGTCGACGCCTCGGCCTCCAGCGATGTTGACGGCACAGTTGTCGCATGGGCCTGGGACTTCGGCGATGGCGCGACGGCCTCCAGCAAGACGGCGACGCACTCGTACGCTGCAGCCGGGGACTTCACTGTGACGCTCACCGTGACGGACAACGACGGATTGACGGGCACTGCATCGAAGCAGGTGACTGCAGTCGAGCCGCCGATACCGCCAGTCGCGAGCTTCACAGCAGACATAACGTACCTCGACCTATCGGTGGATGCATCGGCTTCGAGCGACCCTGATGGAGCGCTTCCGCTGACATTCGCCTGGAACTTCGGTGACGGAACAATGGGCTCTGGCGTGACCGCGACACATTCGTACGCCGCGGGCGGGGACTACACTGTGACGTTGACCGTGACGGACGCCGATGGCCTAAGTGACACCGACGTTCAAGTGGTGACCGCAGTCGAGCCGCCGAAGCCGCCAGTGGCGAGCTTCGAGGCGAGCGCAGACTACCTAGTCGTCTCGGTTGACGGCTCTGGATCCAGCGACCCAGACGGGACCGTTGTTGCGTGGGCCTGGGACTTCGGTGACGGCGCGACCGCTACCGGAGAGACCGCAACCCACGAGTACGCAGCGGCAGGTACGTACCTGATCAAGCTGACCGTGACCGACAGCCAAGACCTCACGGACGACGCCAGCCAGTCGGTGACGGTTGTCGAGAACACCGCTCCAGTGGCGGCGTTCACCTTCGAGATCTCTGGCCAGACCGTTACGTTCAACGCGGCCGGGTCAACCGATGACAGGGGAATCGCCACCTACGACTGGAACTTCGGCGATGACACGACAGGAACTGGCATCGCTCCGTCCCACACATATTCGCCACCTGTGGGCAGCAGCGTGCACATCATCGCGTCGTCTGGAGTCCTAGCTCCGGTTCCGCCCTACACGCTCGTCGGAGTCACGTACGGACCTGACGGGGTCACGCCGATGGGCGACTCTGTCGTGACGATCACGAACACTGCGAACGGGATGTCGATGACGGTGATTTCGTACCCGGTTTACGGCATAATCTGGGACCCAGTCAAGGACAACTACCCCGACCTGAACGAGCTGTCAGTGGTTGACGGCAACGTGATCAGCGTCACCGCGACGAACGGGCCATACTCAGGGACTGCTACCGCAATAGCTCACCCTGCCCTGGGAGAGCTGGACCTGAACGTAGTGATGACTGGAACTGGGCCTGTCACCCATGACTTCACGGTCACGCTGACCGTGACGGACGGGTACGGACTCTCGAACTCGGTGAGCCAGGTCGTGACGATCGAGTTCTAGGCACGTGACGCGTAAAACCCTGGGCCGCAGAGATGCGGCCGATCAAACCTCTTTTCTTCGTTTTCATTTTCCGCTAGAAGAGCAGGCGCGATTGCGGTTTGCCCAGGTTTGACAGATCAACTGAATTCCGAACCTCGGTTTATTCATGACGATGCATAAATTGCATGAGAGGCCCGAACCAACACGATTTCAAGCCCACTTCCGAATGTTTTTATACCTCGGTCTGTTACACTTGGAACGGGTATCATCTGCGGGTCTGGCATGATTCGAATGTCCCGCACGACTCAGGATGACACCCGGGACTAGGGAAGAGATAGAATGATGATTCTGAAGATGAAGAAAGAGGACCTCTCGACCTTCCTCGACGCCGCGATGGAGTGGGGGGAGCTCTGGGGCCCCACGAAGACCAGCGGGCGCGTCGCCTACTCGAAGGTCGATTCGCTAGCCCAGATGGACCTTAAGGCGACCCGGACCATCATACCGCCGAAGAAGTTCCTGTACCCGCAGCGGTTCGCGATGTTCGACTTCGATTCGGACGGGTACTCGGAGAGGCTCGGGGAAGTGCCGAGGAGGATCCTGTTCGGGGTGCACCCGTGCGACATACACGGGATCGTGACGATGGACAAGCTGTACCTCGAGAAGTACAAGGACCCGTACTACGCGGAGCGCAGGGACAAGACGATCATCATCGGCCACAGCTGCATCCCGGACGACAAGTGCATGTGCTTCGCGACCAAGACGGACTACATCGCGGAGGGGTTCGACCTGTTCTTCACCGACCTGAAGATGTTCTATCTCGTCTGGGTCGGCTCCAGCAAGGGTCACGATCTGATCAAGATGAAACCCGAACTCTTCAGCAGGAAGATCGAGAAGTCCGACATACTCGCCTACACAGAGTACAGGGAATGGAAGGCGACTCAGTACAGGGTCGACATCGACCTCGAGGGCATGCCTGACATCTTCGAGCTCGCGTATTCGAGTCCTGTCTGGGACCAGCTCGCCGAGAAATGCCTGTCCTGCGGGCAGTGCTCCATGGTCTGCCCGACCTGCAACTGCTACAACGTCATCGACGAGCTCGATCTAGGATCGGCCGAGGGCACGAGGGAGAGATACTGGGACAGCTGCATGTTCAGAGAGTACTCCGCCGTCGCGGGCGGCGGCAACTTCAGGGAGAAGCGGGCCGACCGGCTTAGGCTGTGGTACACGCACAAGCTCCAGGCGTACATAGGAGAGTACGGACAGCCGGCATGCGTGGGCTGCGGAAGGTGCGTGGACACGTGCCCCGTCGACATCAATGTCGTGACGGTCTCGAACGCCCTCAGAGAGCAGGAGGTGGGCAAGTGAAGAAGCTGTGCGTCGTCCTGGACGAGAGGGAGGTCGAGGACAACCCGTTCAGGCCGCAGATGTGGCGGATAGTGAGGAAGTACCCGCTGACCTATGACACCACGTTCTATCAGGCGAGGCCGGTGGACCCCGACCAGGCGCTGAAGTTCAGCTACATACCGGGACAGTTCGCGATGATATCGATCCCGGGAGAGGGGGAGGCGCCCTTCTGCCTTTCGTCGACCCCCACGAGGCCCGGCATACTCGAGTTCTGCATCAGGACCGTCGGGACGGTCACCAACACGCTCACCGGCCTGAAGGAGAACCAGACCATAGGCATCAGGGGACCGTACGGGAACGGGTTCCCGATGGAGAAGATGGAGGGCAAGGACATCCTCATAGTCGCAGGCGGCATGGGGGCGGCGCCCCTGAGGTCCGTCCTTCTCAACCTCCTCGACAACAGGGACAAGTTCGGGAAGCTAGCCTACCTGCACGGCGCGAAGACCCCGGCGGACATGCTCTTCCGGGACGAGTTCATGCAGCTCAAGACGCGCGATGACATCAAGGTTCTGCTGTCCGTGGACAAGGACGACACCGGGAAATGGACCGAGAAGGTCGGCGTCGTGACCACTCTGTTCAACGACCTCGGAACCGTCGACGTGAGGAACACCTACGCTCTGGTCTGCGGCCCGCCTGTCATGTACAAGTTCGTGATGCAGAACCTGACCAAGCTCGGCATCCCGAAGCACCAGATCCTGATGACGCTGGAGAGGAGGATGAAGTGCGGCGTCGGCAAGTGCGGCCACTGCGCGATCGAGTACCTGTACACATGCATAGACGGCCCGGTCTTCTCATGGTGGGACGTTCTCCACATGAAGGAGCTCATAGGGAGGGGAGCAAGTGACTCAACAGTTGCCTAAAGTCGGCATCTACGGCTTCACCGGCTGCGCCGGCGACCAGCTCATGATACTCAACTGCGAGGACCAGCTCGTCGCCCTGTTCGGAGCTGCGGACATCCAGTCCTTCGTGATGGCCAAGAGGGACAACACCGAGGGACCTCTGGACGTCGCGTTCGTCGAGGGGTCCATCTCGACCGAGGAGCAGCTGGAAAGGGTCAAGAAGATCCGCGAGCGCTCGAAGGTGCTCGTGGCGATCGGGACATGCGCGTGCCATGGAGGCCCGCAGGCGATGAAGCTGGAGGAGGGCGGATTCGATGAGAGGTACAAGAAGGTCTACGGGGACGCGAAGATCGAGATCTCCAAGGCCTTCGAGGCCCAGCCCGTGGACGCCTTCGTCAAGGTCGACCTCTACATCCCGGGATGCCCGATAGACAAGGGCGAGTTCCTCGGGGCGGTCTCGAAGCTCTTGGCGGGGAGGCACCCGTACCTGTACAAGTTCCCGGTGTGCGCGGAATGCAGGTGGAAGGAGAACCCGTGCATCCTGTTCAGCGGGAAGTTCTGCGCGGGCCCGCTCACGAAGGCGGGATGCGGAGCGGTCTGCCCGTCCCACAACCTGCCGTGCGTGGGCTGCTGGGGCCCGACGGACGACCTTAACGTGAGCTCGGAGTACAACCTTCTCAAGGAGAAGGGCTACAAGCCGGATGACATAATCCGCAAGATGAAGAAGTTCGGCGGTGCGAACGTGGCGAAGATCATCAAGAGCCTCGATGAGAAGAAGGAGGCGAAGAAATGAGAGAGCTCAATGTCGAGGCGCTAGCCAGAGTCGAGGGTGATGGAGGCATCACGGTGACCCTCGACGGGGACAAGGTCAAGAGCGTCACGCTCGACATACACGAGGGCCCGAGGCTCATCGAGCAGCTAGTCCGAGGGATGACCCCCGCGGACGACATCAACGTGACGCCGAGGATCTGCGCCATATGCACGCTGTCGCACAGGTACGCAGCGATACGGGCTCTCGAGAAGTCGTTGGGGATAACGCCCCCCGAGAAGGCCCAGCTCACCAGGGAGCTCATGATGCTCGGTGAGAACGTCGAGAGCAACTCGCTCCACACGTTCCTGCTGGCTCTTCCGGACTTCCTCGGGTACCCGTCCGCCGTCGCGATGCTGGGGGACTACCCGGAGGATGTCACGAGGGCTCTGAGGCTGAAGAAGTTCGGGAACCACGTGATGACCGTCACGAGCGGCAGGATTGTCCACGGCGAGAACCCGATACTTGGCGGCTTCGGGAAGTACCCGTCGAAGAAGCATCTCGAGGAGATCAAGGCGAAGGCCCAGGAGCTCGTCCCGGACGCGATAAGGGACGTGGAGCTGTTCGGGTCGCTGAAGTACCCCAAGTACTCCGAGGCGGACATGACATTCATGTCGGTCGACGCCCCGAGGAACCAGTACGGGTTCGCGGGGGACTCGATATTGATCTCCAACGGGAAGAAGGCCAGCGCTGAGGACTACAAGAAGCTCACCAACGAGCGCGTAGTGAGCCACTCGTTCGCGAAGAGGTCCCTGTACCAGAACTCGACCTTCACCGTCGGAGCCAACGCCCGCATGGTCAACATGGGCAGGCGCCTCGATGGGGAGGCGGCAGATCTCTTCAAGAAGCACTTCGACGAGCGCTGGACAAGAAACCCGCTCATGAACAACCTCGCGCAAGCCATCGAGATGCTCTGGTCGCTGGAGCACATGCCGGACATGTGCGACAGGGTCGCATCGCTTGACGACCCGCCCATCGCGAAGCCGACGAGACAGACGGGCTCGGGCACGGGGGCGGTCGAGGCACCGAGGGGGACGCTGTACCACCACTACGAGGTCAAGGACGGGCTGATCGATGTCGCCGACATCATCACGCCGACGGCCCAGAACCTCGACGACATCGAGGTCCACATGAAGCTCACGGCCGAGAAGATGCTCGCCGAGAAGAAGACCGACGAGGAGGTCAAGCTCGGCCTCGAAATCGTGGCGAGGGCGTACGACCCATGCATAAGCTGCGCGACGCACCTGGTGACCCTGAAGAGGACCTGAAGAGGCGGCTCGAGGAGATCGCCGGGAAGGGCAAGGTATACGTCCTCGGGCTGGGAAACACCGACAGGGCCGATGACGGTGCAGGGATACTGGTCGCCGAGGCCCTGAAGAAACACTTCCCCCGTTCTGCATTTTCCGAGCGTGACGGAGTGGAGGGGACCGTCCTCGACATCTCCGAGCGAACCGAGGACTCGGTGGTCCTCTTCGTGGACGCCGCGGACCTGAAGCTCCCACCCGGGACCATCCGAATTGTCCAGAAGGACGCCATACGGGACACGGAAGTCACCACCCACAGGGTCGCGGTCGCACTGATGGCTTCGATACTCAAGACGCGCGGGAAGGATTCTGCGGTCATCTGCATCCAGCCCGCCTCGATAGAGTTCACAGGAGAGGTCACCGCATCCGTGAGCCGAGCGGTGTCGACCCTTGTCCGAGTACTAGACGGCCTCATGAGCCTGAGGGATGCCGATGACGCGTCCTGAGTCAAGCGAAGATTTCCGACTCCGGAAAGCTTTATGATGAGCTACCTCATACTATCGGTCCCGTGAGGCAGGAATGAAGGTTATTGTTGTCTCCGGGGGAGTTTTGTCGGGACTGGGCAAGGGCATCACCGCCTCCTCGATCGGATGCGTGCTCAAGGCCAGAGGGTTCAGGGTAACGGCGATGAAGATCGACCCGTACCTGAATTTCGATGCCGGCACTCTGAATCCGTTTGAGCACGGCGAGGTGTTCGTGCTCGACGACGGGGGCGAGGCGGACCTCGACCTCGGGAACTATGAGCGCTACTTGGACACGAACCTCACAAGCGACCACGTGGTCACCACGGGCAAGGTGTACGGGAGCGTTATCGAGAAGGAGCGCACGGGCAACTTCCTGGGGAAGACCGTGCAGATCATACCGCACATCACGAACGAGATCAAGTCGATGATATCCAACGTCGGGATCAAGTCGGGCACGGACGTGACTATCGTGGAGCTCGGAGGGACCGTCGGCGACATCGAGTCCATGCCGTTCCTCGAGGCGATGAGGCAGATGCGCTCAGAGATGGGTCACGACAACTTCATCTTCGTGCACACGACGCTCGTACCCATCCTCGGCACTCTACAAGAGCAGAAGACCAAGCCCACGCAACACTCGGTGAAGGAACTGAGGTCGGTCGGAATCCAGCCCGACGTGATCGTGGCGAGGTGCGAGAAGCCTTTGGACGAGGGAGCGAAGAAGAAGATCGCGCTGTTCTGCGACGTCCCGCTGAAGGCCGTGATCAGCGCCCCGGATGCAAAGTCCATCTACCAGGTGCCGATCTTCCTGGAGGAACAGGGCCTGACCGACTACCTGCTTGACAAGATGGCCCTCCGTGGACAACCGGACGGGCTGAGCCAATGGAAGGAGTTCCTCGGGAAGGTCATGAACCCGAAGCACGAGGTCAAGATCCTGCTCGTCGGGAAGTACATGGAGCAGCGGGACTCATACATGAGCCACTACGAAGCGTTCACCCATGCGGGAGCTGCGCTCGAGACGAGGGTCAAGTTCCTCCGGATGGAGGCAGAGGACATCAACAACGAAGAATGCAAATGCCTGCTCGACGATGCTGACGGAATCCTGATCCCCGGCGGGTTCGGCTCGAGGGGCACCGAGGGCAAGATCCAGGCAATCACCTACGCCCGGGAGAAGAAGGTCCCGTTCCTAGGCGTGTGTCTCGGGTTCCAACTGGCCAACGTGGAGTTCGCCAGGAACATCCTCGGCATGGACGACGCCAATAGCACGGAGTTCGACCCACACACCGCGCACCCGGTGGTCGACATCCTTCCCGAACAGAAGTCGGTCACGAAGAAGGGCGCGACCATGCGCCTCGGAGCGCAGCAGATCATAGTGGAGGAGAATTCGATTGCAGGAAGATTCTACGGATCGACCGAGATCAGCGAGCGGCACCGGCACAGGTACGAGATCAACCCACTCTACATCGACCGGATCCAGGAGAAGGGGCTGAGATTCACCGGGAAGTCGCCCGACGGCAAGAGGATGGAGATCGCAGAACTGCAGGGACACCCATACTTCGTCGGCTCTCAGTTCCATCCGGAGTTCAAATCGAGGCCCAGGAGGCCTGCTCCCTTGCACCTCGGACTCGTGAAGGCGGCTCTGGAGTACTCGGAGCTCAAGAAGAAGTAGCGTTCTCCACCGCTGCCTGAGCTGGTGGCGCGGCCTTCGGAAGCATGATCTTGAATACCGTCCCTTTCGACGGGTCGCCTTTGACCCTGTCCTCGACCCAGATCCTTCCGTTGAATTTGTCGACTATGGCGCTCACGATGGACAGCCCCAGGCCGAACCCCTTGATGCCCGTCATGCCGGTCGCGAACCTCTCGAACACGACCTTCTTGCGGTCGTCAGGGATCCCTCTTCCGCGGTCTGCCACTGACACTATCCACGAGTTCCCTTCTGGAGTGGATTCCTCACCAATTGTCACATCCACCCTGACGCGGTTCGACGTGTCGAACTTGACCGCATTCGACAACACGTTGGAGAAGAGGTCCCCGATGAACTGGTTGGCGCTCACATAGTGCGTCTTGGGGGCAAGGGCGGACACGATCGTCACCTTCTTGTCCGGGAACATCTTGTGGACGTTGCCGATGGCGTCCGCGACGGCCTCATGGAGGTCGACGGACACGAAATCCGTGCCGTCCATTATCCTCACTTTGGCGAGCTTTCTGATATTGTCTATCAGCCTCGCGTTGTTCCTCACCTGCAGGAGAGCCCGCTCAGCGTATCGACGCTGGTCGTCGTGCAGCCTCTTATCTTCCAGCAACAGCTCGACGTATCCCATGATGCCTTGGTTGAAGTTGTTCACATCGTGCGTCATGAGGTCGTTCATGAGAGCGATCTCGTTGGTCGCGGCGACCTGCCTCTCGTACAGCCTTGAGTTCTCGAGAGCGATGGCGGCGATCCCTGCCACGATCTCCACGACCTCGATCGTGTCCCGAGACGGCATCTTGAGATCGACGGGCTCCTCGATGTTGATATATCCTATGAGCCTGTCGCTCCTGTCCTTGAGGGCGAACAGGAGAAGGTCTCGCTCGTGCCAAGCGTCGGGAGCGGCACGTGGCTTGCCCGCCAGCTCCGGGTGCGCCAGGAAGGCGAATTCCTCAATTCCGAAGTCTTGGTCCTCGTACTTGATGCAGTAGCTGGTCGCGCCGATCCTGTATCTCTCCTCGAAGCTCGTGAGCGTCTCCTCCCTGGACATGGAATACCCTTTCAGAGCCCATTCCGGGAATCCGCTCAGCGCTTTCACAGTGAAGACGTCCTGCTCCGAGTCGAGCACGCAGATGGACGCGCGTCTGAATCCGAATGATTGAACAATGGAATCGGCGATCCTCTGCAGGAGACGGTCGACGTTGTCCGTGTACATGACGGAGGTCGTGAGCTCGAGCACCTTCGCCATCTGCTCCACTTTCCGTCTGCTGTCCGTAAGCAGCGTCTCCCTCGCCCGGTAAAGGTCCGCGTTTTCGACCGCGACGGACGCCTGGCTCGCGAAGAGTTGTGCGATCTCCGACTCGGCGGGAGTGAACTTGTCGGAGCCGTGGTTCCTATACAAAGACAAGACGCCGACGACCCGCCCTTTGCTCGTCAAGGGGACGGCCATCATGCACTCCTCGGCCTCCTGCTGGCCTTCCTCGACGGTTCCCGCGACGTTGACAGCGCGCGAATCGGCCCTCGTGTCAGAAACCAGCTCCGCCTTCCCGGTCTGGACGACGACCCCGACGATCCCCTCCGTTACCGGGAACGTCTCAGCCATCACCTCGTCGATGTACGAACCTCTCGCGGCAACAGGTCGGACCATCCCCTTGTCATGGTCGATCGTGTAGAATGTGAGAGCATCGTAGTCGACCACGTTCCGAAGGTTGTCAGCCACGAGGTCATAGATGCTCTCCGAGTCCAGGAGCCTCTGCATCGAGACCGCGGTGTCCAGCAGGGCCAACTGGGAATGCACCCGCTGATTCAGCGACGAGAGCAGATTTGCGTTCTCGAGCGCGATGGCAGCATGATCGGCCAGGGAGGAAAGGAAGAGCGCGTCGCTCTTCGTGAACGGCCGACCCCCTTGCTTGTTGTAGACGTTGATCACCCCGATCCCGCGCCCCTCGATTGACATAGGCGCGCAGACCAGCGAATCGATGCCGAATATGTCCGCGTCCCTCTCGACGGCATCAGGGTCCGAAAGATAGTCGTTGATGACCTCGGTCTTCATCAGCTTCAGCGCTCGCCCCGTGACGCCAACCTCGGAGCTGAAGGCGAGGCCCTTGAGACTCTCCTTGTCGATCTTGTACGGCGCTACCCAGGTGAGGGCGTGAGAGCTCTGGTCGATCAGCCCGACCATGGATTTCTCCGCGTGTAGCAGGGTCGCAGCATCCCTGGCCACCTGGTCGAGGACGACCTCCGGCTCCAGCCTGTACGATATCTGCTTGCTGATTCTGTCGAGCACCGAGAGAGCCGCCTCCCTCTCCTTGGACTCCGAATAGACTCTCGCATTGGTGATCGAGGTCGCGAGCATGTCCGCGAGCATTTCCAGCATAGACACGTCATTCCTCGTGAAGGCATCTCGGATGTCGCTCTGGACATCGAGCACACCTATTATCTCGCCGCGGAACGTGACCGGGACGGCCAGTTCCGACTTCGTCCCCACTAGGTCCCTCCTCACGTACCTCGGATCGGATTCGACGTCGCCGCTGACCAAGGTCTCCCCGAAATACGCGGCGTGGCCGATTACACCCTCCTTGAGCTGCAGCCTCATGTCCTTCGGGACCGAATCCATGTGCCAGCCATATCCAGCTTTGAGGTACAGGTCCCCCCGGTCCTTGTCCATCATCATCACGATGACGTGCTGATACCCGAACCCCTCGGCGATCGACTTGACGAACTCCTCGATCAGCTCATCCGGGTCCAGGATGGAGGTGATCACACGGCTGATCTTGTTTATCGTGGTCAGCTGGCTCACCTTGCGCGCGAGCTCCGTCGTCCTCGCCTCCATCTTCGCCTCGAGCTCGGAGGTGTACTTCTCGAACTCCAGCCGCTCGCTCTTCTGGCGCGTGATGTCCCGAAGAAGGCCGACCACCCCGAGGGTCTTGCCCTGCGCGTCCCTGACCGGCCTCGCGGTCACATGGGTGTAATATCTCGTCCCGTCCTTCCGCAGTCCAGTCATCTCGCCCTGCCATCCCCGGACGGCAGCGGCCCTCATGATCGCCTCCATGGTCGCGCCCTCGCCCTTCCTTCCGGATTCGGTCATGCTCAGGCCCGCCACGTGGCTCTCGTCGTAGCCTGTGAGCGCCGCGTAGGCCTTGTTCGTGTACGTGAGTCTCCCGTCTGGGTCTGAGACACAGACGGGTTCGGCCATCTGGTCCACGGAGGCACTGAGGATCTTCGAACGGGTCTCCGCAAGCGCCCTCTCGGTTATGTCCCTCTCGAGGGCCATCCAGTACTCTTCGCCCTCGTCATCCCTGACCTTGGTGACATATATCTCGAGATTGTGACCGGCCTCGTCGACTGCGAAGCGCGTGTAGGGCCCCTTCTCATAGTCCCACTCGGCCTTGACCGGACAGTTGGTGCAGATGTCCTCCGATTTCAGGGGAGTGTCGTAGCACTTCCTGCCGGACACGTCGCCGATCTGGGCCCTCATCTGCCTGTTGACGAACACCACGTCGAGGTCCTTGTCGACGATCGAGATCGCGTCCGAAACGGCGTCTAGAGGGGAGAACCTGTCACGGAGCCTTCGAAGACGCTCCCGTTTTCTGGACTCTTCAGAGGGAGTTCTTGCCGTCGTTGTTCACCGTGCCGACGAGAATCCTGGTAGAAATGGATTATCTGGGGTTGGCCATAAATGTTTCGAGCTGAAGGTCGAAGAGCTTGCCAGTGTCTCGCCACGAGAGTCCCCCCAATAGGTTTAACTACGCCATGCGCATTGGAGCCAGCAATGGCCCAGAAGGATGCTTTCGAGTACGAGGCGCTCTTGGAGAGGGCGAAGAAGAAGCTCCCGCATACACTCGAGTCGCACGACCGTTTTCAGGTGCCCGAGCCCGACGTAATGATCGAGGGCAAGACGACCGTCATCCGCAACTTCGGGGACATCGTCGACACGCTTCGGCGGGAGCCAGAACACGTCCTCGGCTACCTTCTCCGGGAACTGGGCACTGCGGGCACTCTCGAGGGCGACGGGCGCAGAGTCGTTTTCAAAGGCAAGGTCGCCGCGAATCAGATCGCTGACAGACTCAAGAACTACGTTGACGAGTACGTCCTCTGTTCCGAGTGCAGCAGACCCGACACGAAGATCGTGAAGGAGGGCAGGGTCCTCATCCTGGTGTGCGAGACTTGTGGGGCGCACAGGCCGGTGCACGTGAGGAAACAGGAGAAGGCCAAGGAGGCCAAGGAGATCGAAGCTGGCCAGACCTACGACCTCATGATCGAGGATGTAGGCAGGAAGGGGGACGGCATAGCCAGGAAGGGCCAGTTCATCATCTATGTGCCAGGGACGGCGAAAGGGTCCCAAGTCAAGGTGAAGATCGAGAAGGTCTCCGGGACCGTCGCGTTCGGCACCAGGGTCAGCTAGTCACGGCGTCACGACGGATCCCCTGAAGGATATCCGGGCGGAGCCGCCGACTTCCACGCGCCTTATCGTGCCACCACGCTTCTCTATCCTCGCGAGGACGTGGGCGGGCCTGCCCACGAAGTGGCCTTGCTCTATGACGATCCTCTCGAAGGTTTCCCTCGGTATGAACTCGTTCTCGACGAGATACGCCGCGAGAGCGCCTCCCCCCATGCCCGACGCCGGGTCCTCGGGCGCCCCCGGTGAAGGAAGGAAGCATCTCGCGTGAACCGTCGAGCCCGAATCGACTACGCTCCACGTGTACGCCATTATCCCCGCGACATCGAGCTCTCGGCACAGTTCGGTGACCTCGTCCTGCTTCGGGGAGAGCTTCCCCACAATGTCGATCGACCTGATGGCTACCAGCAGGAATGGAATGCCTGTCGAGGCACGGCTGAGCGGAAACTCCTGACTGAAGATCGACTCTACGCCCACGCCGATCGCGCTCGCAACCTCCTTCACGTCCCCTTCCTTGGCGAACATCGGCCTGCTCTGGGTCATCCAGACGCTCTCGATGCCCTCTGCATCCCCTTCTATCGAGAACGGCAGTACCCCGACCTGGGTCTCGAGCCGGTGGCGCGCTCCCGGCCCGATCATCTTCTCCTGAGCGAGACACCAGAGGGCGCTGATTATGCCATGGCCGCTGAGGTGTTCCTCCGAGTACGGAGAGAAGAAGCGCATCCTGACGTCGGCCTTGCGCGACCGGAGCACATATGCGGTGACCGGAGAACCAGCCTCATGGGCCAGCCTCTGCATCAGCACCTCGTCCAGGCCGTCCGCCCCGAGCACGACGCACGCTGGATTGCCCATGTACAGCTCCTTGGTGAACGCGTCGACCTTGAGCACGTCCAGTTCGGCCATGGAGATGGGACATGATTGTCATCATATTGAGATTTTGCGAAGAATGGACAAAGTATTTTAGAGGTCGGGCAAATAGCCGCCAGCATGGAAGCTTCCGTCAGAAGCATCTTGGCGATGGCGGCCATATTCGTGATCGCCCAGGTCGGGGCGCTGCTTATGGCCGCGACGGTCCTCGGGCCGCAGGAGCAGGTCTTCCAGAACCCCGACGACCCGCTGATCCCAGTGTACTACATCATCGCCATCATCGGGTTCACATTCGCCGTTCTCTACATCATAAAGAAGAAGAGAGAGTCGCTCGTGCGCGTGCTGTTCCTCGGCGCCGTCTTGTACACTATATTCTTCGTCTTCCTCATCGTGATGGCCACCTACATACCCGGAATATGGCCTCTTCTCATCTCGATAGGGTTAGCGGGGGTTCTTGGATACCTTCTCCTCAGGAAGCCCGAGTGGTACGTCGTGGACACCGCGGGCATCATCATGGCCGTGGGCGTCATAGGAATCCTCGGGATATCCCTCAGCATCCTGCCCGTCCTGATCCTGCTCATCCTGCTTGCGGTCTACGATGCCGTGTCGGTCTACGGCACGAAGCACATGGTCGCCCTGGCGGAAGGAGTGACCGACATGAAACTGCCGATCCTCCTCGTGATACCGAAGAAGAGCGGGTATTCGTACATCGAGCACAAGCCGCTCAAGGAGCAGCTGGAGAAAGGGGAGGAACGCGACGCCATGTTCATGGGCCTCGGCGACGTCATCATCCCCGGGGTGCTCGTGATCTCCGCGTTCCGCTGGCTCCCCGCAGGAACCGACGTGTTCGGGGTCTCCGGCGCCCTGCTGGTCGCCTTGGGAACCATAGTCGGGGGCCTCGCAGGGTTCTCGCTCCTGATGAGATACGTGATGAAGGGCAAGCCGCAGGCGGGGCTCCCGCTGCTGAACGGCGGCGCGATCGTGGGATACATCATAACGTATCTACTGGTCTACGGCAGCCTCACCTTCGGGATCGAGGCCCCCTGGTGATCCCAATGGCCAATCTGAGGATTCTGGCGTGCTCCGATGTCCACAATTCCGCGAAGGCGACCAACATGATCGTAAGGCTCGCGGAATCGGGCGACTACGACGCGCTCGTCATCGCCGGGGACTTCACGACCGAGGGCCCGGTGAGTTTCGTTCGTGACTTCCTCCGAAGGATCTCGATAAGGGTGTTCGCGGTTCCGGGCAACTGCGACCTCGTGGAGACCGTCGAGGCGCTCGAGGACTCGAACGCGAGCGTGCACAACGTCCAGGCCGAATTCATGGGATTCAGGTTCTTCGGGTTCGGAGGCTCCATTCCAGGTGCCGGCATGCCCTTCGAGGTCGAGGAGGACATCATCGAGCGGTCGCTGCGCTCCGTTGCGGCCCATGGGGGCGTGATGGTGACGCATATGCCCGCGCTCGGGTTCAACGACCTCACGAAGTCCGGAAGACACGCAGGGTCGGAAGGCATCCTGAGGGTAGCGAACGAGTTCGCACCCGTTCTTCACGTGTCCGGGCATATACACGAGTCCAGAGGGAGGATCATCGCGGCGAAGACGACCTTCGTCAACCCCGGGCCCTCCCGCGACGGCAACTATGCCAGCATCGTCCTGGGCGATGTGGTTGAGGCTGAGCTCAAGCACGAGAAGATCTAGTTACAGCCCATAACATTTTAATAGGCCTCCCTCTTTCCTCACCCGAGAGGTTACTGATGGCCATCTGGCAAGGAAGACCGAAGAGGAAGCCTTCCGGAGGGAGGCTGAGGGCGGCCCGCAAGAAGAGAAGGTTCGAGATCGGCCGCGAGAAGCAGTTCACGCACCTCGGCCCGAGAAAGGTGAAGATGTACAGGGTCAAGGGGGCGAACAGAAAGGCGAGGCTCCTGAATGTCGATGTTGCGAACGTCGTCGACCCCAAGACCAAGGCCATCAAGAAGGTCAAGATCCTGACGGTGAAGACCAACCCGTCCAACCCGAACTACGTCCAGAGGAACATCATGACGAAGGGAGCGACGGTCATGACCGAGCTCGGCGAAGCTGTCATCACCTCGCGCTGCGGACAGGACGGGGTCGTCAACGCCACTCTCTTGAAGGCCGCGGAGCCGGCCACCTGATTCTGCTCACTGGGATCGTGTGATGTTCATTTCCCGCACCCTCACCGAAGGGAGGGTCGACGGAGGTGAGGCCTCGTCCCACCAGAACACTTCCTCGGACGACTTCGAGATCGCGTCGATGCTCTTCCAGAGTGACATCAGGTTGTCGCTCACGCGGATGTTCTTGACGGCCCCGATGATCTCGCCGTTCTCGATCTTCAGGATCGCATCCCTCGGTATCGTGGAGAATTCGCCTGTCGAATAGTTCTGGTACCTCGTGTACCAGGTATTGTTCATGTACAGCCCATTCTTGGTGTCCTCGATCATCTCCCCGGTCGTCCAGTCGCCAGACTGCACGATCGGGTGGAAGGCCACGGGCTGGCTCGCCGCGAGGAACAGGCTCGGTACGATCGGCCCCGCGTTTGCGGTGGTCTTGGTCCTGAAACGCTTCGCGGTGGACGTGTTGTGGAGATAGGTCTTGAGTACGCCCCTGCTGATGATCATGTTCCTCCTCGTCGGGACCCCCTCGTGGTCGAACAGCCTTCTCGAGGTGCAGTCCACGGTCGGGTCGTCAACGAAGGTGACAGCCTTGGACGCCACCTGTTTCCCGATCTTCTTGGCGTACATTGAGAAGCCGATGTCGACCCATAGGGCGGTCATCATGTTCGTCGTCGAATGGCCTAGGACTCCGAGGAAGAGCGGCTCGATCAGGATGTCCATCTTCCCCGCCTGTCCCTGAACGGGATCCTTGGCCATCACGGAGAGCTTTCCGGCACGCTCTCCGGTCGCCCTGGCCTTGATACGGGACTCGTGCGTGGTGCACGACACTGCGTGGCCGGAGGCCTCAGGCTGTGAGAAGGCACGGACCGAGAGGTCCGCAGAGATCCTGTTGTCATCCGCTAGAGCGCCACCCGAAGACGCGATGCCAGTCTGGATGCGCCGGATGAAGAACGTGCCACCGACGTTGTTGGCGCCCTCTGACTCAGCGCCGGCAATTGCCTCGTTCACGTACGAGGACGGGTTCTCGATCGAACTCAGCTTCGCGTCGATTCGGCTCCGCCCGTACCTGAACCGACCCTGGGCGATTCCTCCGTAAGTCCTGCTCTCGGGGGCTCTTGATGCCGATGCGACGATGCCTCTGGCAATATCGTCGGCCCTCGTGAGATCCCGGATGTCGGAGGACATGAGCCGCTTCCCGATGGCCACGAACAACTCCACGTGCTTCTCGCTCCACCAGTTCGCGGCATCGATGCGGCTGTTCGAGAAGCGAACCTGGGTCACCATGGAGTCCATCGCCTCCGCTATCACGTCCTTGGCTCCAGCATCCCGAGCCACATCGACCAGATGAGATGCGAGCTCGCTCAGCTCGTTCATTTCAGGTTCACCCCCCTCAAACGCACCATGGGCCCGCCGGTGAAGACGGCTACGCCCTGCACGGGGTCACCTTTGCCGCACTCCGCGGATTCGAACTTGACGTTCTTGGAGACCGCGTCGATTGCACCCCAGAAGGAGGGCGTCGTCACTTCGAGCACGACCTTGCGCGCAGGCCTTCCCAGCTCCCCGTCCTTGATGAAGTACGCTTCGCGGGAGACGTATTTCTGGTTGTACCGCTTGTCGTCGATGTTCCACTCGGTGAACGAGTGCATGATCACGCCGTTCTTCACGGACCCGATGAGCTCGTCGTCCTCGAAATCCCCGGGTGCCACGAACGTGTTTGCCATCCTCACGATCGGCTCCCTGAGATAGTGCTGTGCCCTTGACGACCCGTTGCTCTGGGTGCCCATCCTCGAGGCCGTCTCCCTGTTCTGGAGGAACTCGTTGATTATGCCCTCCTTGTAGAGGTACCTCGGGCGGGCCTTGACGCCCTCCTGGTCATATGCGTAGTATCCGTATGCCCCGGGGACAGTGGGATCGTCGACGACCGTGGCGTACTTGGACCCGACCCTCTTCCCCACCATGTCCGCGCTCACGAACGACCGCCCCGCCTGGGACATCTCCCTGCCGAGGATCCTGTCGGCCTCCATCGGGTGGCCGCACGATTCATGCGCTGCGATCCCCGCAACCTCGGGTCCACAGACCAGGTCCATCACGCCCGGCTCGACCCTCTTGCCCTTTTCTATCTGGTCCTTCAGCATCTTCACCTCTGCTGGGAGCATCTCGGTCAGACGCCATTCGTCTGCCTTCTCCCACCCGCCAACAGTCCCGAACTCCCGAAGCGATTGCTCCGTCTCGCCCTTGTGAGAGACGAGGTTCTGTGACTCCAGCGAGAACCTTGGAAGGAAGGAGCCGATCCGGCTGCCTTCGGAGTTCGTGAAGTAGGACGATATCTCGTAGTCCTTGAGCTCGTAGTACCTCCCCTGTACCTTGACCTTGGTCCTTATGACAGCGGAATCGATCTCGCGGAGGAAAGTGAGCCGATCCTCAACGGATACTTCAGCAAGCTTCCTCTTCTGGCTGACAGTCCAAGTGGTCCTGACAGGCTGTTCCGGGCTCAGTGATATCGGCGTCCTGACCTTCGCGCTCTTCGCGAGCTTGAAGGCCCGTTGCACCAGGCGCGCGCCCTCCTGCTTCGATACGTTGTTGCTGCTCGCGAAGCCTATCCCGTCGGGAAGGACAATCCGCACATTCATGCCCGAGTCTTCGAGGCCGGTGTTACTGTTCACTTCTCCGGCTTTGACGGCTAGCTGGTGAGATCTTATCTCCTCGACCCTTACCTCGGCCAGCGAAACCCTGGGCTTCTTTTGAGCCAAGTCAAGTATGGAATTGGCTAGGTCCTCGTCGATCATCTTCCGCCCCGGTGGCTCAACATTTGATAGATATTAAAAGCCGAGCCGTAAGAATCAGCCCGCCGCCGAGCGCAGCCGACCGACAGGATTAGATACGCGCGGGTGATTTGACGGGCCGAGGTCTGGAATGGCAGTCGATCCGGAGAACGCCATCGTCCTCTGGCCCGCCTACTTCGACTTGAGGCTGAGCAGGGCACAGGGGCGAAGGATCCCGAAGCGCGAGGCGGTCGAGGCACCCACCGCGCAGATGCTTTTCGAGGCGGTGAAGCAGCTTCAGCTGGACTGCATCCTCGAGCTGGAGAAGACTTATCCGAGGTTCTGGTACAGGTCCACCGGGAGGGTCCTGGTCGAGCCAAAGCTGGACAAGACGCTCCTCATGGAAGGCGTCGCGAAGAGGCTGAAATCCATCCCGCGGACCCAGTAGCAGTGGATCATCTGTCCTGGGGGGTCTCGACCTCTTCCACGAGCTTCTTGCCTGCGGACACGCTGTCCACCGAGTGGATGACCGCGCCGCAATCGGAGATGGTCTCCTCGACACTCTCGAAGTCGATGGACGTCCCCTCGATCGTTATCTTGACGCTCTCGGTCTCCCGGTCGACCTCTTCGAGTGTGAGGTTGACCCCGGAAACCCCGTTCAAAACGCCGATCCTTCGCGCGACTTCGATGATGGTCGGATGGTGCGGCTTCAACACGTCCAGAACAAGCCGCTTTATCTCGCTCACTTACTGGTTCCCTGCCGGTATTGAACGCTACGAGGTCTGCCTATTTATTTCTTTTTCCGGGGCGGACTGTGTTGGGCACATCTGGACGTCGGCCCGGTCGGTCGTCCGCGCAGGGTTTAAAGGTTCACGAGCAGATGCGAGCCCGTGGCAAGACCGGCGATCCCTCCGGAGGAAGTCAAGGTACTCGATATCAACTCGTCCTTTCTCGGGACGAGGACGATCAGGCTCATGGAGAACGCTGGAGCGGCAGTCGCGAAGATCGTCCTCCAGATTGCGGGAGCGGGCTCGAGGATAGCCGTCGTCTGCGGCAAGGGGAACAACGGCGGGGACGGGTTTGTCGCTGCCAGATACCTCTCCGAACAGCGCACCGTGGACGTCTATCTGGTCGATCACAGGGAGGATATCGAGAGCGAGATAGCGCGAGTCAATCTCGAGAGGATCAGGGACAAGATCCGGCCGCTCGAGCTGTTCAACCCGAAAGGATACGACCTGATAGTCGACGCCATGCTCGGGGTCGGCCTGCGAGGCTCTCCCTCCGCGAACTACGAGAGGATCATCAGGCTCATAAACGACTCCGGAAGGACCATACTCTCCATCGACGTCCCATCCGGATGGCCTTCCGACGTGCACATCAGGCCAGATGTGACCGTCACGCTCCACGCCGTGAAGAGTGGCATGGACCGGAAGAACTCCGGGAGGATAGTAGTGGAGGACATCGGCATTCCTGAAGAGGCGGCCGAGTACTGCGGGCCCGGGGACTTCGTCCTGCTTCCGAGAAGGGGCAAGAACGCCCACAAGGGAGACGCTGGCAGGGTCCTGGTGATCGGAGGCGGACCGTATACTGGGGCTCCCGCGTTCACAGGCATGGCCGCGATGAGGACAGGCGTGGACCTCACGTTCGTCGCCACTCCGGAGCCTGCGGCGCTTCCAGTCGCCATCTACTCGCCTAACATCATAGTGAGACCGCTCAGCGGCGACGTGCTTTCGGAGGACCACGTGGCGCATCTGCTGGAACTCTCGAGGAATGTGGACGTGGTCGCGATCGGTCCTGGACTGGGATCGGACGACGGGACGTTGGCAGCAGTTCAGACTTTCATATCCCGATGCACAAAACCTCTCGTCATCGACGCTGATGCGATCGCCGCGTGCGGACAGAAGCTCGGCGTGCTGCGGGGCAAGACAGGCGTGATCACGCCCCATGCTGGCGAGTTCAAGAAGCTCACTGGCAAGACCGTACCCGAGGACGGGGCCCAGAGGACGAGAACGGTCAGAGCGGCAGCGGCAAAAGTCCGCATGACCATACTCTTGAAGGGCCCCCTGGACGTCATCAGCGACGGCGAGCATGTGAGGCTGAACAGGGTGCACAACGAGGCAATGACGGTCGGCGGCACGGGTGACGTGCTGACAGGAACAGTCGCGGGCTTCTTGGCGCAGAAGGCAGCTCCGTTCGCTGCTGCGCGAATGGGGGCGTTCACGGCAGGCTTCGCGGGGAACCTGGCATTCGAGGAGAGGAGCTTCGGCCTTCTGGCAACCGACGTCATAGAGAAGATCCCCCTCGTGCTCCGCCGATACCTCTGAGGCGGTGGGCCTGATTGAGAATAGCCGTGATATCGGACATCCACTCCAATCTTCCAGCGCTCGAAGCAGTGAAAGGCCATATCGAGAAATCTCGTGCCGAGATGGTCATCTGCGCAGGGGACGTAGTCGGATACGGGGCTAGCCCGAACGAATGCTGCCGGTCCGTGGCGAGCCTGGTCACCCATATGTGTCTGGGCAACCATGACCTCGCAGCGCTGAGGAGGGAGGTTTCGGACATGAATCCTTACGCCGCGAGGGCGGCTCTCTGGACCGCAGATGTGCTCGACGAGCCCTCAAGAACCTATCTCACGAAGATGGAGGAGAGCTCGCGTTTCGTGGCTGGCAGGCTGCAGGTGGCAGTCCATCACGGCTCGCTCAGGAACGTCTCGGAGTACCTGTACGCCGAGGACATCACTGAGGGCCTTCTGACGGAATCCGACGCGCAGGCCCTCGTGTTCGGCCACACTCACGTACCCTATGCGATAAGGTACCCAGAAGGCATGGTGATCAATCCGGGCTCGGTAGGGCAGCCGAGGGACGGCGACCCGAGGGCGAGTCTCGCTCTGCTGGAAACGTCCCCACTGAGCTGCAGAACGATGCGCGTCGAGTACGACATCGACGCAGCCGCCGATGCAATACGAGAAGCCGGCCTCCCCGAGATGCTGGCCGACCGCCTCTACCGCGGGCATTGACGGTTACGTTTATCTCAGATACCGCGCTATGAGGCCCGCGTGATGCTGGAACCCGTTCAGAACATCCCTGCGATGGTGATGCAGGGAGCGCATAGATGGGTGTGCGTCGCTGATCTGCACCTTGGTATCGAGGTCCAGCTGAGACGCTCAGGGTTCAACATCCCTTCGCAATCCCCGAAGATGCTCGACACTCTGGTCGAGCTGGCCACTAACGGCACCCATCTGCTGATCCTGGGCGATGTGAAGCACAGGATACCTGCCGTAAGCTATCGCGAGGACAGGGAGATACCCCCGTTCTTCGCGAAGCTAAGGGACGTGTACCAGGATATAGTCATAGTCGCTGGAAACCACGACGGCGGCCTTGCGTCCGTGCTGGGCGAAGGCGTGAAAACATACGCTGGCCAAGGCACCAAGATAGAGGACGTCGGCGCGACCCACGGGCACGTGTGGCCGTCCAAGGAGGTGATGGGAGCGAGCAAGCTCATAATGGGTCATATCCACCCGTCGGTCCTTCTTGTGGACTCGATCGGCTCGGCAACGAACGAGAAGTGCTGGGTCAGGGCACGGCTCAGGAGAAGGCAGATCCTGGAGAAGTACGACTCGTGCCCGGACCAGCTGATAATCGTGCCCGCCTTCAACCCGCTCCTCACGGGCACTCCGATAAACTACGGCGAACGCGCCATGCTCGGCCCGCTGTTCAGGAACGACCTCGTCGACCGCCACACGATAAACGCCTACCTACTTGACGGCACGAACGTCGGGTACCCGACCAAGAAGCCGCGTTCCAGACGGTACGCCCGATGGGACGAGAACGGCTGATGGTCACTTCCTTTGTCTGTCGAAGAAGATGTTCTTGCCCGTTGCCGACAGAGGTATGCCGTGGACGACGTTCCCCTTCGCGAGCCCGAGCCTCCTCGCGGATACACCTATGCGATACATTATGCGGTTGTCCACGTTCAATTCCGATGCGAGCTTGGCGGACGATCCTAGAGCGATGCCAAGGTCCAGAGCACGGATCACGCAGTTGGGTCCTTTGAAATCGCCCTCGAAGGACCTGGAGTTGAACTCGTTGCAGGTCGCATAGCCACACGCGCCGCAGTTCAGTCCCACTCCTTTGTGAGGGAGCAGCCCAACGAGAACCACGACGTCGGAGTCGAGGACGTTCTTGCCGTCCCGCTCGAAGCCTTGGATCCCGCGCTCCTTGGCAATCTGGATCATGTCCTTGCCGAGCGCCACCCGCTCCGAGTCCGAGAGTACCGATATCTCGATGTAGTCCTCGCCAACGGCCTTGGGAGCGGTCCTCGCGGCCACTGCCATGAGGTCGCCGACCATCTTGACGGTGTCTTTCAGAGCCATGCCGAGCCCAAGGCGTCGCTCTGCCTTAAACCCGGCGTTCGGCAAGTTGAAATAGGACCCGGCGTCACTCTGCGGAAGAAGACCCCACCATAGAAATGGAGCCGGGGCGACGCGCCCATCCGTGCCGTCGCGGAAGACTACCCAGAATGATGACAATGTGGCAAGGATGCAACTACGCAAACAGCCTTTTATGCTACCAGAGGCTCAGACATGTCAATCGCTCGCGCCGAGGGGAACTGCCGGCCCTGTCGACAATTGAACAATGACGAGGAAGGACGGTCGAAACGCGACCAGTCAGACAGGCCTGAAAACGAAACCCTTTTTTAGCATGCCTGTAATGACGTCCACGGGGAGTTGAGTCAGTATCGGTAGGCGTGGGGGCCGTAATCGCTAGGAGAATCCACGAGATGCGAGGACCGTTCCCGCACGTGACCGGAACATATCGAGGAGGAAGTAACGTTGTCTAACGAAAGTTGTTCGTGCAACAGGGAATCTGATGGGACCACTGCGCCATGGCGTAAGATCATGGCTTTTGTCGTGGTCGGGGTCATGGTCCTGACTGGCTTCGCCATAGTCGGCCAGATGGCCCCGAAGGCACCCGCGGCTAGTGAGCCCGCCAAGACCATGGCGGTGGGAGCAAAGGAAATGACGTACACGATCGACCACATGTTCGAGCTGTACATGAAGTCGCATGACCCGGCTATGCTCGGGCACTGGAACATGACCATGGGCCTGAACGAATGGTGGCCGCTGAGAGAGGACCAGTATCAGGAGTTCCAATGCAGGCAGACATACCCGTTCATCCTGAACTACAACCCCTACTCCACGGCGACCACGCCTGATGTCGACCAGGGCGGCTCGATAACCACATGGTACAGGCTGACGATCGACGCGAAGAACTGCACGGCGAGCGCGCTCGGGCCGAACAAGGACCCGATATTCACTCCCGTCTTCGGCAACATCGCGGGAGGTACGGGCGCCTGGATGAACATCACATGGTACGGCACGTACCTCGAAACCTGGGAGCTGACAGCCCTCAGGGCCGGCACCCACTACGGGAACACCTACTACGGAGTGTCGCCGGGCCGGGCAACACCGGATCCCGGGGGCGACGATGGGTACTACCACGAGCTACAGGGCAAGGTCGAGTTCAACAGGCCCGCGGCGGTGAAGGTCCTCGGATTCACGGGCTCCAACAGCCTCATCGACCAGTTCAACGCGAACAAGTCAACGCTCTCGTCGAAGTGGATGAACGACTGGCTCGCGGAGAGCGGCTCGAAGGGCATATACGATACCTACACGGCCTACGACTACAGCAACGCCATCCAGTACTTCATACTGACCCTGGACCCGGCGTCGACCGCGAACAACCTCATAATCAGGATGTACACGATCTCGTGGGGCAACGAGTGCCTGCTCATCAGGTACCTCGAGGCCGCACAGGTCATGACGGACTGGCAGGCCTGGATGGACGACTGGTACCTGAACATCACCGTGGGACCCGAGGCAGCCAACGTGCACTCGAGAGGCGTCGCCGGCTACCACATGTACGCCACGAAGGACTACAACAACAACATCAACGGATGGGCCCTCGAGGCGAGCCACATGGACTGGTGCGGGAATGCACAGGGCCACACGACCTACATAAGCAAGTACACGGCGTACGACCCGGACACGACGAATGTGCTCCACACGTCCACGGCGCCGCTGACAAAGAACTTCGGGCAACCCGTCAGCTACATCCTGGCACCGCTGCACTGGAACCTGACCGCCAATGAGAAGATAGTCATCAAGCTCCCTGACGCGTCGACGATGGTTCCGGGCTATTGGCCCCAATCCTCGACTCTGGACGACATCGTTGAGAACCTGCCCCAGTCGGCCATAGACAAGAAGGCCGAGATGGCAGGCAACTGCACATGGGGAACGCTCGTGGCAGGCAACGGCTGGCCGGCCACAGGGGCCTTGGCGACCAAGAGCTTCTACAGTTCGGCCACGCGGACATTCACGGTCCAGGGTCCGAAGTCGTTCCCGGTCAACTGGAACCCGACCTACCCGGGCATCCTTAACTACGGGGCGCCGATGTTCGTGATGAACGTCGTGAAGACCCAGACCCTGAACCTCGTTGCTGGCTGGAACCTGGTTTCCGCACAGTACGCGGACTACGGGTACAAGGCGAGCACGCTCGGCCTGAGCTCAGGCGACCAGGTCGTGAAGTTCGATCCCGCGACCCAGACCTACAAGACCTACGTCGTCGGGATGCCGCTCAACGACTTCACGATCGACCCGAGCGACGGGTATTGGATCTACGCAGCAAGCCCGAAGGTCCTGACTCTGTACGGAGACCTCGACCACACCCCGCCGGTCACGAGGGCCGTGACCTTGCCTGGAGCGGGATGGATGATCGTGACGTTGAACACGGAGAAGACCACCTTCAACGCTCAGCAGCTTGCGGCGATGTATTCGGGAGGGGTGTCGCAGGTCGTGAAGTGGAACGCGGCCCTGGGCACCTATACGACCTACGTTGTCGGCATGCCGCTGAACAACTTCGCGATCGTACCGGGACAGGCGTACTGGCTCTTTGCTGGTGGCAGTGGTACGCTGACCTACACGCCATAGTCCGAACCCGGACAAACCCTTTTCAAACCCTTATTCCTTCTTTCATACACAAACGCCTGAGCGGAGACCATGCTCGCAACGATCTTTCTGTTCGCGGCCAAGGAGGACCTGAAGAAGACACCCAGGATGATCAAGGTCCCGAAGGGAAGGTTCCGCAGGGCGGGCGCGCGCAAGATGAAGATGCGGACCAGGCCCCAGATCAAGGCGGTCCGGGTGAAGGGACAGATCAAGTGCGACATCTGTCTGGGGATGATCAAGCCCGACCTGCCCAGCGTTCTCTGCGGATGCGGGAAGCAGTTCCACAACTCGTGTGCTATGCGCGTCGAGAGATGCCCCATGTGCGGGAAGGAACTCGGGTACTCCTCGCAGAGGCCGCATGTCGTCGCCTCGGAGATGCCCGCAATCAAGCCCGTTCCGCTTTCGCGGGAGGACAAGCTCCTGCTGCTGGAGGAGCGCTTTCTCCTGGGAGAGATCACCGAGCGCACCTATCTGGGCATGAAGGAGCAGATCGGCAGGGCTCCCGAGACCGCAACCTTCTGCAGCATCTGTGGAAGGAGGCTTCTGGAGGGCGACACCTGCGACTGCACCTTGTTCAGGAGGACGCTCCAGTGTCCCGAATGCGGATCCAACCTCTCAGAGGAGGACCAGTTCTGCAGGCGCTGCGGCGTTGTCTTCTCCACGGATTTCTCGTCCTCGCTCTATCAGTGTTCCGCATGCGGGAGGATCGTCTCGGATGATGAGAGGACCTGCTCATGCGGTGCGCGCCTGGTCGGAGAGGGGAACATACTCTGCCCGAAGTGCGGCAAGGAGATCCCGGAGACGTCCATGGCCTGCCCGTCATGCGGCGAATCGTTCGTTGAGCTCGTGTCCGAGTGTCCAGCGTGCGGAAGACGAGTCGACAAGGATGCGTTCGCGTGCCTCTGCGGCGTTATCTTCTCAGACCGCGTAGGCGGCGCGGAGTGCTCGATATGCGGCGGAGAGGTGGAGCTCACGGACAAGTTCTGCGGCAAATGCGGCGCGAGGTTCGCCGACGAGCCGAGGCTCGAGGGCAAGGTAGAGAGAAAAGTGAGGAAGTGAACGGGCGGGAATCACCCGCCCGTCGTTGGAGTTTGTGGGGGGTACTGAACCGGTTCTTCCTACCGGACGAACTCTATCGAGTCGTCATCTCGGCCATATCCGGAAGAGCGGGCCGCCGCGGCCCTGTTCGGGGCCGATGTGACGACGGTCGTCTCGCTCTCGTTCTGGCCGATGACGAGCTCCGACTTCGCGCCGGTGACTATCAGCAGAATCTTGACTGTCTTCTCGAGCGACGGGTCGATGCTGCATCCCCAGATTAGCCTCGCGTGCTTCGCGATCCTCTGGCTGACTATCTCAGCGGCCTTCTGGGCCTCCGAGACGGTCATGTCCGGCCCGCCTACGACCCTGATCAGAGCTCCCTTCGAATCCTTGAGCTCTATCTCGCCCAGCAACGGGGAATTCAAGGCCTCTTCGATCGCGGCCTCGACCCTCTCCTCCGGGTCGCCCTCCTCGGACTCACCGATGCCCACGAACGCGACCCCTCCTTCGTTCATCACGGTGAGGATGTCGCTGTAGTCGAGGTTGACCAGCCCGGGCTTGGTGATGATCTCGGTGAGACCCCTGATGGTCTGCATCAGGACCTCGTCGGCCACCTTGAATGCTGCGTCCACCGGGAGCTTCGGGACGAGCGCGAGCAGCTTGTCGTTCGGGATGACTATGGTCGTGTCGCACAGCCTCCTCAATCTGTCGAGGCCATCGAGGGCGTTCTCCATCCTCAGGTCGCCCTCAGCCTTGAACGGAAGAGTGACCACGCCTATGGTGAGTGCCTTCTGTTCCTTGGCAATCCTCGCCGCGTAATGCGCAGAGCCGGTCCCGGTCCCGCCGCCCATTCCCGCAGTGACGAACACGATGTTCGCGCCGTTGAGGAAGTCCTTGATCTCCCTCTCGTTCTCCTTCGCGGCCGCCTCTCCCACCTGCGGGATCGCGCCTGCACCGAGGCCCTTCGTGATGTTCTTCCCGATCAGGATCTTCTTCGGGGCGTGGATGGCCAGCAGGTGCTTGGCGTCGGTGTTTATCGCGCAGAGCTGTGCGCCCGAAATACCAGCTTCCACGCACCTGTTGATCGTGTTGGACCCTCCTCCTCCGCACCCGATGATCTTGATCGAGACATCCAGTTGAGCCGCGATCTTCGCAATCTCCTCATCGTCCGCAGTCGGCTTCGAGGCCGGCGCGGGCGCCACGGGCTGAGGAGCGGCCCTCTCTTCTATCACTTGATCTGTTCCCAATGCGTCTTTGACTAGAGACTTCGGCATGAGTGCATCCCCTGAGGCTACATAAGTAATCTAGAACCCAGAATATAAATATTGCTGAGAGTCGAGGGGAGCCAGTATCCTGCTCTCTTCCGAAGGAAGAGGGCGACAGAGCCACCTCGGGGCCCGCCAAGGAGAAACCGACTCCGACCCCACCGACATACAGACGATGTACTACGATGCGCGCGGCGGGGGTTTGCGTGTGCGTTTTCCCGAAAAATCCTACTGGCCTTGGATTTATATAGTCCGCTGTATAATACGTATCCGCAAACGTCTTCGGATGGGATGACATGAAATCGCTTATCGATGATGCTCTCGAGCAGCATGAGTCTGGAACTTCGCTGAAGGCAACCCTGGGAACGCCGGACGACGACGAGCTCGCCAAGATCGTTCAGCTACTCAAAGTGAACATCGCCATAGTCGGATGCGGCGGGGGAGGATCGAACACCGTGAACCGCCTAAGCCAAGCAGGGGTCTTCGGAGCCGAGTTGGTCGCGGCCAACAGTGACGCGAAGCACCTCTTGCACGTCCATTCTCCGCACAAGGTCCTCCTTGGAAGGACGACTACTCGAGGCCTTGGCGCTGGGGCGCTTCCCGAGATCGGGGAGAAGGCCGCGCAGGAGGCCGAGGACGAGCTGAAGTCCTATGTCAAGGGCTTCAACATAGTGTTCGTGACGGCAGGCATGGGCGGAGGCACGGGGACAGGATCCGCCCCGGTCGTCGCCAGGCTGGCGCGCGAGTCAGGGGCGCTCGTGATAGGGGTCGTGACATTGCCATTCAAGGCCGAAGGCAAGGTGAGGATGGACAACGCCCTGAGAGGCCTGGAGAGGCTCAGGACGAACTGCGACACGACCGCGGTGATCCCCAACGACAGGCTCCTCCAGCTGGTCCCGAAACTGCCGCTCGACGCCGCGTTCAGGGTGGCGGATGAGGTCCTCATGGAGTCGATCAAAGGCCTCACGGAGGTCATAACGAGGCCGGGGCTTGTGAACCTTGACTTCAACGACGTCATGACTATCATGAAGAACGGAGGAGTCGCCATGATAGGCATCGGCGAAGCCGACAACAAGGGGATGGGAAGGGGCGACCGCATGGAACTCGCGGTGGGGCAGGCGCTCGAATCGCCTCTTCTCGGGGACATCGACCTGAGCGTCGCCAAGGGAGCGCTCGTGCGCGTCACGGGCGGGAACGACATGACCGTGACGGAGGCGGAGAAGGCCGCCGAGCTGGTCGGTGCGAAGATCAACCCGAATGCCCGGATCATCTGGGGCTGCAGCGTGGACCCGTCCATGCAGGGCCTCGTGCGCGTGATGGCGGTCATCACTGGGGTCAAAGGACCCTCCGTGGCCAACACAGAACCGGAGCCAAAGACTAAGCACGGCGTGGACTTTGTCCGGTAAGAGACGGCATCCATGCCGAAGCGGACCCCAGGTGAGAGATGGAGATACATCGCATTTGCCATTGGCAGCGAATGCGAGGTCGGGAGAGCGGACTTCCTCAATGCGCTCATGGGGGCCGCCCGGCAGACCCCGCTGGGAGGAGCGTTCAGGATCACGGTCTTCGAAGGGAACTTCGGTATTCTGAAGGTCCCGCACACGCTCAAGGACGAGGCGATAAGGGTCCTGAAGTCCGTGGGGACCGTCAGGGGCGTTGCGTGCTCTGTCGATACCCTGCGCACCTCCGGGACCATCAAGACCCTCAAGCAGAAATACAAAAACCGCCTCGGGAAAAGCCTGAACGAGCGGCTATAGGCTGTGTCGTTCCCGCACCAATCCCGCGTTCACACTACGCCGAAAACCTTTATAACGAGTTACCGCCTTAGGCAGAATCCAGTCTAGGTGTCAGTGGAATCTAACTATCGGAACGAGGTGTTTGAAGATGCAGCCAGGACAGATGGCATATGACCGGGCGATCACGGTGTTCTCGCCCGATGGCAGGTTGTTCCAAGTAGAGTACGCCCGAGAGGCCGTCAAGAGAGGGACGCCGACGGTCGGACTGAAGTTCAAGGATGGCGTGGCTCTCATCGTCGACAAGAGGATTGCGAGCAAGCTCATCGAATCCAAATCCATCGAGAAGATATTCCAGATCGATGAGCACATCGGGTGCGCGACCTCGGGGCTTGTCGCAGACGCGAGGGTGCTCGTGGACTACGCGAGGATGCTGGCGCAGATCAACAAGGTGACCTACGCGGAGAAGATGGACATCGAGACGCTTGTCAAAAGGCTCTGCGACTTCAAGCAGAACTACACACAGTACGGCGGCGTGAGGCCCTTCGGGACGGCGCTCCTGGTCGCAGGAGTGGACGAGCAGGGGTGCCACCTGTTCGAGACGGACCCGAGCGGAGCCCTCGTTGCGTACAAGGCGGGCTCGATCGGCGCCGGAAAGAACGCGATCATGGATGTCTTCGAAGAGCAGTTCAAGGACGACATGAGCATGGATGAGGCAATCACACTCGGCCTGAAGGCGCTCCAGAAGGCGACCGAGGAGAGCCTCAACACCAAGGCGGTCGAGATCGGTCTTGTGAAGGTCGGGGAGAGGTTCAGGAGACTCTCGGACGCTGAGGTGGAGGCATACGTTAGGAGACTAGCCACCTGAGCGTAAGCACATGGTAGACGTTGACGAAGCGATAGTCGCGCGCTACGAGTCACACGGCGAGAGTTTCGAGATACTGATAGACCCCGCTGTCGTCCAGAAGATGAAGGATGGCAAGGAGGTCAACCTCCTCGACCATCTCGTCATCGACACCATTTTCAAGAACGCGAAAAAGGGCACGAGAGCGCCCGAGGACAAGATCAAGGATATCTTCGGGACGACGGATCCGCTCGAGGTCGCGAAGCAGATCGTGCTCAAGGGCGAGATTCAGCTCACGACCGACCAGCGCAGGATCATGCTGGAGAACAAGCGCAAGAGGATTGTCGAGTACATAGCGAGGAACGCGATGAACCCGCAGACAGGGGCTCCGCATCCTCCGACGAGGATCGAGACCGCGATGGAGGAGGCCAAGGTCCATATCGACCCGTTCAAGCCCGTTGAGGCCCAGGTCCCCGCCGTGATGGATGCGCTCAGACCTCTGATCCCGATACGTTTCGACAAGGTCCGGATAGCGGTCAAGGTCTCCGGGGAGGACTACGGCCGCTGCTACGAGGACTTCAAACACTTCGGGAAGATCAGCAGGGAGGAGTGGCAGAAGGACGGCTCGTGGATCGGCGTAATCGAGATGCCTGCGGGCCTGCAGACCGAGTTCCTCGAGAAGATCAGCAACAAGACCCACGGAGAGGCCGAGACCAAGATCCTCAAGTGAGTCGAGGTACCTGCTGGCCGGGGTGGAATCCCCACCGTTCCTGCCCGACTCGTTTCCACCAAAACCTTTAAAGTAGGGACGCGTTTTCGCCATCGACAGAGAAAAGGGTAAATGCACTGCGAGCCGCGAAGCAAATCGCCGTGATTTGGTCTCTCGCTGGCAGCGTGTTTATCGCTAACTGCGAGTGAGACAGATGGATGAGAGTGATTCTAAGGAGAGTGCGAGAGAGATAGTGGTCCCTGGGGACCTGCTCGCCATCACGGGCAAGAGGGCCGGTCCGGGGACGTATTCCGAGGGCGGCAAGATCTACGCAGCCCAGATGGGGATAAAACAGGTCCGGCCGGATTCGATAAGCGTCGTTCCCCTGTCGGGGCAGTACATCCCGATCAGGGGGGACCTGGTCATCGGGAAGATCATAGACATAGGGGCATCGAATTGGCTAGTCGACATCAACTCGCCGTACCCTGCTCCTCTTCACGTGAACGAGGTGCCCTGGAGGGTGGAGTTCGGGGAGACTGGCAAGTTCATGCAGGTGGGGGACATCGTACTTCTGAAGATAGTGAGCGTGGACGAGGTGAAGAGGATCGGAGTGTCCATGCAGGACCATGGGCTGAGGAAGCTCACGGGCGGCATGGTCATCAAGATATCTCCCTCGAAGGTCCCGCGGATCATAGGGAAGAACGGATCGATGATCCAGATGCTGAAGAACCTGACAGGCTGCAGGATATATGTCGGTCAGAACGGAAGGATCTGGATCGATGGGGACCTGGACAACATCATAAGGGCGGTCCAGGCCATAAAGATGGTAGAGGATGAGGCTCACAGCCTCGGCCTCACCGAGAAGGTCAAGAGATTCCTGGAGGAAGGCTCCAGGAAGGAAGCGTGAGCGCATGGGTGGAACACCGACGGATCTCAAGCTGATAGACGAGAACGGCCTCAGGATAGACGGCAGGAGGCCGGACGAGATGAGGCCCCTCCGGATAGAGGCGGGGGCATTGAAGCGGGCGGACGGCTCCGCTTACGTGGAATGGGGTTTGAACAAGGTCATGGCGGCGGTCTACGGGCCGAGGGAGTGCCATCCGAGGCATCTCCAGAATCCTGAGAGGGCGCTCGTCCAGTGCAACTACAACATGGCCTCCTTCTCCGTGGACGACCGGAAGAAGCCGGGGCCCGACAGGCGGTCCCACGAGATATCGAAGATCATCTCGGAGGCTCTGACGCACGTCGTCTTCACGGAGTACTTCCCGAGGACCTCGATCGACGTGTACATCGAGGTGCTGCAGGCGAACGCTGGAACTAGATGCGCGGGGCTCACCGCCGCATCCGTCGCCTTGGCGGACGCAGGGGTCCCCATGAGGGACCTCGTGGCGTCGTGTGCCGCAGGCAAGGTCGCCGGCACGATCGTCCTCGACCTCACCAAGGAAGAGGACAACTTCGGACAGGCCGACATGCCGATGGGATACGTCCCGACTAGCGGCGAGATCGTGCTCCTCCAGATGGATGGGGACATGACGCAGGAGGAGTTCGAGAAGGCGATCAAGATGGACATCGAAGCCTGCAAGAAGGTGCACGAGGTCCAGAGGGACGCCCTCAAGAGGCGGTACTCACAGAAGGGGGAGTCCCCCGAGTATGCGGCCGCGCCCGAGGCGAAGGAGGTGGCCTGATGTCGAAGGACGTCATTGCGGATCTCAAGAGAGACTACATATCGAAGCTACTGGCCAAGGGGATGAGGGCGGACGGGAGGAAGTTCGACGAGGCGCGCCCGCTCAAGGTGGAGACCAATTACATCGGGTCCGCCGAGGGATCCGCGAGGGTCACCCTCGGGAACACCCAGGTGGTCGTCGGGGTGAAGCTGATCATGGGGGCGCCGTTCCCGGACACGCCGAACTCCGGAGTGCTCACGACCAACGCAGAACTGATACCGATGGCCAGCGAGACCTTCGAGGGCGGCCCGCCGGACCAGGAATCGATCGAGGTCGCCCGGGTCATAGACAGGGGCATCCGGGAGGGCCACGCGGTGGACATGAGCAAGCTCGTCATCGAGCCCGGCAAGGAGGTCTGGATCATGTTCGTGGACATTCACGTCATCGATTACGACGGCAACCTGTTCGACGCTGCGAACATAGGAGCCAACGCGGCGTTCAAGACCGCGATCGTCCCGGCGAAGAGGGCAGGGAAGGGGGAGGACTACCCGCTTCCAGTGCTCCACCAGCCGATTTCCGTCACCTCCGTGAAGGTGGATGGAAAGATTCTTGTTGACCCTACGCATGACGAGGAGCGAGTGGCAGAGGCCAGGCTGACGGTCGCGACCATCGAGAACGGCAACCTGTGCGCCATGCAGAAGGGGCTTGACGGCGCCTTCACCCACGACGAGGTGCTGAAGATAGTCGACTCCGCCCGCAGGATGGGCAACGAGATACGCGCCAAAATCTGAGGACGGGTGAACGAGATGGCCAGGAAGACGAAGAAGGTCGGCCCGGCGGGAAGGCTGGGCGCGAGGTACGGCGTCCGGATACGCAAGCGGATAGCCGATGTCGAGCTCGTGAGCAAGGGCAAGCATGAGTGCCCCAAGTGCAAGGCCGTCGCGATGGGCAGGACCTCGAGCGGCGTCTGGGTCTGCAGGCACTGCGGCGCGAAGATCGCGAGCAGCTCCTATATGCCCACTCCTCCGGCGGCTGTCCGGAGGGAGCTGGCCGAAGTCCTCGCCGCGGTCGAGACGAAGGAGAGAGCCCCCGAGGAGCTCGCTCCTGAAGAGCTGCCCAGGCCGAAGGACGAGAAGGGGTAGGTCTGATGTACAAGTGTGCCAGGTGCAAGGAACCCGTGAGGACGAACGTGAACATGGTAGGCCTGCAGTGCGAGAAGTGCGGCTCGAAGGTCTTCTACAAGGAGAGGCCGAACGTTCGAAAGACGGTAAAGGGTCGATAACCTTGACCAACCACGCCGAACTCTCGCTCGAGACCAGCCACGCGAAGATCGTCTCGGGAGCGCTCTCGCCCGAGCTCACGGAGAGAATACCGAGGACGAATGTCACCGTCGAATCCGATGAGAGGCATGTGGTCGTGAGGATCGATGCCGAGGACCACAACTCGCTGAGGGCCGCATTGAACTCGTACATACGTTGGATGAGCGTCGCAGAGGAGACCGCGAAGGAGGCACTGAGCAGATGATGGACAACATCCCGCCGAAGGTCCAGAACCAGATCGCGCAGTTCCAGCAGCTGACGCAGCAGATACAGATGGTCACAACACAGAAGATCCAGCTGGAGTCACAGGTCAGGGAGCTCGACAAGACCATCCAGGAGCTCGAGAAGGTGGGGGACGAGGCGGTCTATCGCAACGTCGGTTCCCTCCTGATACAGGTGAAGGACAAGGCCGCGCTCATCGCGGAGCTCAAGGAGCAGAAGGAGACTACAGAGGTGCGAGTGAAGACCCTGGACAGGCAGGACAAGCATCTGAGAGAGAGGCACCAGACGCTCCAGCAGCAGATCACGCAGGCCTTGCAGGGGCCGGGGGCTGCGGCCATCGCTAAGCCCGAAGAAGGAAACAGCAACGCGTCCTGAACAGGCCCGGAAGCACCTATTTTATACACGGTTGGTTCTGACATCTAGCCGTGCTTTCCAAGATCGCGGCCGAGCTTGAGAAAGGGGGCTTCCTGGTCCTGCTGCACGGCAATGCGGATCCCGACGCCCTCGCGAGCGCGTTCGCGGTCAAGTCATCGTTTCCCGATATCACCATCGGCGTCCCCGGAGGACTGGACCGCGTCTCGAAGGTGCTCTCGAAGACCCTGGGCATCGAGACCGTCGACATCGTCGATACCTCCAAGGCACGGTCGATTGTGCTCGACACCTCAGGCCCAGAGCAGCTGAACGTCGATCTTGACCTCGGCTCGGCGATCGTACTTGACCACCACATGAGGAACCCGAAGTGGGAGAAGGCGAGGATCTACTACTGCGACGACTCGAAGAGCTCGTGCTCGGAGATAGTCTATGAGCTCCTCAAGACTGCCGGCAAGAGGCCCGACAGGAACGCGGCGCTCGCGCTCATGTTCGGAATGCTGACGGACAGCGGGTACTTCAAGTTCGCGAGGCCGTCGACGATGACCACCTTCGCGGAGCTGATGTCCTCGTTCACCATCCAGATGGACGAGGTCATGGGGCTCGCGGACCTCGAGACGGACATCTCCGAGAGGATCTCGCAGCTCAAGGGAGCGCAGAGGTTGAAGTACTGGAAGGTCGGAAAGTACATCGTCGCGATGTCTCAGGGCTCGGCCTTCGAGGCCTCCGTGTGCAAATCTCTCATATCGCTTGGAGCCGACGTGGCGTTCGTCGGGTCGCAGCGCGGCGAGCAATTCAGGATAAGCTCGAGGGCGACCCCCTCCATGGTCCGAAAGGGGCTCCATCTCGGGAAGCTCCTAGGGGCCGTAGGATCAGAGACCACCAACGGCGGAGGAGGACATCCAGGAGCGGCTGGGATAACGGGCGTCGGCGATGTCGAGGCCATACTGAACATGTGTGTGGACAACACGATGAAGGTCCTCAACCGGATCTCATCTGGTGATTGAGAGGGCCTTCACCTTATCGAGGTTGGACGGGTGCTTCTCGAAGTGCTCCCTGACGGGCTTCAGAATCTCCGAGACGGAGTCCGCGGCTCCTTTCTTGAGGTCCTGCGGGTGCAGCTTGCCGGACGCGTACGCCGCCCTCAGATCCTCGAAGCTTCCGTAGTCCACCGGGCCGCCGTACTTCTCCGAGCGTTCGATGTGGGCCTTGCCCAGCTGTGGGAACACGATGAGCCTCATGATCTCTGTCACTGGATTCCCCTCCGTCTCTGCCGGACAGTAGGCGTTCTTGATCTTCCTCCAGATCTCGTCAGGGGAATCGTGCAGGAACACCGCGCTGTTCGGGCTGCTCTTGGACATCTTCGCCTCGACGGGGTCCATCCGTCCGCCGCCGACGAGGCTCACGAGCAACGGAGTGTGCAGCGCGATGGGCTTCTTCCAACCGAGCTTCTCCGCGGCGTCCCTCGCAAGCATGTGTGCCCTGCGCTGGTCCATCCCGGCGAGCGCGATGTCGACTCCCAGCTCGAAGATGTCCGCGGCCTGCATCGGCGGGTACATGACCTTCGACGCGTCGATCTCGGCCTCGTCTTCGGTCCGTCCCATGATGGTCATCGCTCTCTTGATGCGCATCAGGGAGCTGACCTTCGATATGCGGATGAACTTCTCCCAGTACGAGGAGTGGTCTATGAGTTCGCTGGCCCAAACGAACTTCGCAGTGTCCCTGACGCCCATCGCAAGGAGGCACTCGCGCAGATACTCGCCGCACGTTCTAATGTTCTCGATCCTGCCTCCGAGCTTGTCGTTGATCAGAGCGTGCCAGTCTGCGAGAAACACCGTCACCTCTACCCCGGCCTCCTGGAGGTCCCTCAGTTTGGATGCGGTGATGATCTGTCCCATGTGCACGAATCCGCTCGGCTCGTAGCCGATGTACGCGGTGGGCCGTGGGCTGGTCTCGACGAGAGTCCTCATTTCTTCAGGGGTCACGACCTCCGAGGAATTCCGCATGATGAGCTGCAGCTTCGATTCGGCGTCCATCTGATTCCGGATAGAAGAGTGCGCCTGAAAAACCTTTGCTCACTCCATCGCGCTGGGTCCCCCAGAGAAGATACATCGTCGACTGCGTCTCGAACATCTTCTAGGGCGGCGTAACATTTCAATCGCGACAATGTCCAATGGCGATGCTCAAACGGAAACGGTTAAGAAGCCCACACGTATTAGCATCATCTCCATCTGGGCGTAGAGGGGAGCGAATGCGGGTCTCAGCTGTTCGGAACGGCAAGATGATCATCAAGGTCTCGGATGTGAAGGACGTCGCCGGCGAGGGCGTGAGGATATCTGAGGAATTCTACTACGAACTCGACCGATCTGTGCACGAGATGATCGAGGAGGCGGCCAGACGGGCAAAGAAGAACGGCCGGAGAACGCTGAAGCCTTACGATCTCTAGCCTGCGTTTCTGGTAACGACATGAGTGCGAGAAGGAAGCCCGACAGGCCGGTTTCGGTCTGGCGGGAACGGGAACTGCTGCGTGGGCGGCCAGTCGATGCGGGCGTCATCATACTGAGGACGACTGGATGTCGGCATTTCCACGAAGGCGGGTGCTCGATGTGCGGCTACAACGTCGAATCCGAGATATCCGTGCGCCCGGAGGACATCGCGAAGCAGTTCCGTGAGGGCCTGGAGGAGCTCGGCGACTTCGGGATTCTCAAGGTCTACACCTCGGGATCGTTCCTGGACGAGCGCGAGGTGCCAGCGAGCGTCCGTGACGAAGTGCTTGACGCATGTCATGATCGGGGGACGAGACTGCTGTTCGAATCGAGACCCGAGTTCGTTGTCCAGCAGAGGCTTCAAGAGGTTCTTGCGAGACACGACGACTTGGAGGTGGCCCTCGGCCTCGAAAGCGCCAACGACTTGGTCCTCGCCAATTCCATCAACAAGGGATTCACCAGGAAGGATTACGACAGGGCCGCGGAGCTGCTGAACGGGTCGAACATAGCCGTGAGGACCTATGTTCTTCTCAAGCCGCCTTTCCTCACCGAATCTGAGGCCATCCAGGACTCGATCGCCACCATAGGGCACGCCGCGAAGTTCAGCGAGACCGTCTCCCTTAACCCGGTCAACGTTCAGAAGGGAACTCTTGTCGAGAAGATGTGGCGTACATGGTCCTATCGTCCTCCCTGGCTCTGGAGTGTGCTCGAGGTACTGAAGGCCACCGCGCGTGCCCCGAAGCGACTGGTGTGCGACCCGACTGGGGGTGGGCGGGAGCGAGGGGCGCACAACTGCGGCGGATGCGACGACACCATACTGAGCTCGATCAAGTCATTCTCGGAATCGCAAGATCCTTCTCGGCTCGGGTGGCCAGATTGCCCGTGCAGGGAGATTTGGTCAGGCGCAAACGACATAGAAGGGTATGTGATGGGTGGGACCTGCGACCTACAGAGGATGTCGAGAAGGGCGAAGGCCTAGGCGAGTGTGAACATGCAGGAGTACGAAGTACGGAAAGGGCATCAGGAGAACCTCCAGCCGGAGAAGCTGAAGCAACACATGCGAGATGTATTCGGAGCTGTGGAAGAGCGGAACGGCAAACTGGTGTCATCTTTCGGAGCCCTCAGTGAGGTCACTGTCTGGCCGTCTGGAAAGAACGCCATCAGTGTCGATACGGTAATGGACAGGGGCACCACCGACGAGGTCGCACAGAGCACAATCAAGGCGTACAATACGTTCTTGGAGAGGATCACCGGGTATACCGCAAAGGAGCGGGGAAAGAGGGCGCAGAAAAAGGCGAAAGACGGCAAGCTCTAGAGCTGATGATGACGGAGCTTCCCGACAACCCATCGTTCTCTAGGTGCCTGGCCCCGGTCCGGACGGGGGAGGCGCCTGCGGGTATTCGCTCACCGGCGGCGGGGCCGATGACCCATACGAGCTGTCCATCTGAGGCGGCTCCACGTTGAGCGTCAAGGTCTTTCGACCGCGTCTCCTCACCAGGAGGACGATGACGACCACCACGACCAAGACAATTGCGAGTCCGAGTATCATCATCGTCGAGCCCGAGAGGATCGAAGAGCCTGTGCCCGCCCCTCCGAAGGAGTACGCCTTGAGTTCGCCGCTGCCTCCGAGCATGCCAACCTCGAGCGAGACGCCCTCGACCGTGCCGACGGCCTTCACGTAGTTCCCTGCAGTCCCAGAGTAATAGTAAGTCATCGTCGCGCTGTTGCCGTCCATCTCGACGGTGTATGTGCACACGTAGCAGTCGAACGTGCCCGCCCCCACGGTCACGGATTCGTTGGCGCCGCCTATCTGGATAGTCACCTCAGCGTGGCTTGTGGCACTGTCCGAGTATGGCACCGATTGGCCTCCAACCTCGATGTTCATCGAGACCGTGGTCGCCACGTCGGATTCGCTGACAAGGACACCGCCATTCCCCAAGTCGTTGTCGCCAATGTAGTCATCCAGAGCCGGGCTGAAAGTCTGGGATGTCTCGAGGGCAATCTTCGCGCTCTCGCCCATCATCGTCACCTTCATGGACTCCTTGAGGTCCTGGGAGACAATGCTGAAATTGGACGTGAGACGCCTCACCTCCCCCGAGATGGTGACGGAGCCGCTCAAGCTGTTGCCTTCGATTGCCCCGGATACATCGCCCGATCCGGACAGCTCGATCACATAGACTTCGTTTGCGCCGCTCCCCTCGGTTCCCTTCACCGCCATCTTCTCAGTCGCGGTAATTGTCATTCCTTCCTCGCTGGCGCTAGCGGAATACTTCCAGTAATCCCCCACGTTGACGCTGACGGCCGCCGCGCTCGCCATCGGGACCAAGCATGCTGCGATCATCAACACTGCCACGAATGCCGCAATAGTGTGTCTTTTCATTGCAAGGGCCCCCGCCGCTTTCCTCGAACACCGAATTGCTGAGCTTCATATTTATATGATCCAAGCGCTCTCGTAGTCGCGAGAGAGAACGTGCGTTTCCTCGAGAGCCAGCTCCGAACCGTGAACGCCCTGCTCGGGACTCGCTCACTTTTAAATACTATTAGCTCATTCAGCGCGTTGCGATACCTGAGGCGGTATCGGCCAGACGTCGTCTGGGCAATGCCTCGAGCAACCCAACACTCGCGCTGAAACATGTTTTCAGGCGCTGACGAGACGTCACGGCCGAGAAAGGAATGCCAACAGGACGCTGTGCTCGAGAATTCGAGGACCCACAGCTAGGTCTATCGATTCACGAAGAGGGATAGCGATGCCGACAACGAGACGTCCGCGAAAGGGCTCAATGGGCTACTCGCCGAGGAAGAGAGCGAGCAGCATAACCGCCAGAATATCCTCGTGGCCGGAAGGCGGCGATGGCGCGAAGTTGCAGGGGTTCGCCGGGTACAAGGCAGGCATGACCCACGCGTTCATCATCGACTACAGGCCGAGGAGCACGACCGCAGGACAGGAGATCCAGGTGCCCGTGACGGTGCTTGAGGTCCCGCCGCTGAAGGTCTGCGCGATCAGATTCTACCAGGACACGGCCTACGGCAGGAAGGCCGTCGGCGAGGTGTGGTCCAAGACTCTGGACAAGGAGCTGTCCAGAAGACTCCCGGTCCCGAAGGAGTACGACGAGAAGTCAGGCTGGGCAGAGGCGGAGAAGCTCCAGTACGACGACATCCGCGCGCTCGCCTACACCCAACCGGTGCTCGTCTCGGGGCTCCCGAAGAAGCGGCCGGAGCTCATGGAGATCCGCGTGGGCGGAGGCAAGATGGATGACAGGCTGGCCTATGCGAAGACCGTCCTCGGGAAGACCGTCACGATAAAGGACTTCACGAAGGAGGGGCAGATGATCGATGTCTCCTCCATCACGAAGGGCAAGGGGTGGCAGGGAGTCACCAAGAGATGGGGGACTAAACTCCTGATGCACAAGAACAGCAAGCACAGGAGACTGGTCGGGACCCTCGGAACGAAGAGGCCGAACTATGTGAGAAGGTCGGTCCCCCAGGGCGGGCAGAGGGGGTTCCACCAGCGCACGGAACTGAACAAGCGCATTCTGAAGATCGGCGACAAGGGCGAGGAGGTCACCCCGAGGGGCGGCTTCCTGCACTACGGCGATGTCCGCAACAGCTACATCGTCGTCCACGGCTCGGTCCCAGGACCCACGAAGCGGATCGTGCGACTCAGGGAGCCGGTGAGGCTCGGGGGAGTGAAGCTCGCGGAGCCGCCCCAAGTGACTTTCGTTTCAATCGAATCAAAACAGGGAGTGTGAGCACATGGCCGAGAAGAAAGCGAGGAAGATAAAGTCAGAGGCGAAGGAGGCCGAGACGGAGGCCAGGCCCGCTCCCGGAAAGCTTTACATCTACGACCTCGAGGGAAAGGTCGCAGGGGAGAAGGACCTGCCCGTCGCGTTCAAGCACGAGTTCAGGCCCGACATCATCCGCAGGGCCGTGAACGCCATAGAGTCTAACGCGAGGCAGCCGTACGCCCCGAGCCCGACCGCGGGAATGAGGCATTCTGTATCCACCTGGGGCAAGGGCAGGGGGGTGTCCAGGGTCCAGAGACTCATGGATAGCTCCACGGCGGCGCAGTCGCCGAACAACGTCGGCGGCAGAAGGGCCCATCCGCCGAAGGTGGAGAAGGACCTCGGCAAGAAGATCAACAAGAAGGAGCTGCTCCTCGGCAAGCTGTCGGCGCTCGGCGCGACTTCCGAGTTCGAACTCGTCAGGAGGCGCGGGCACAAGTTCGACGAGAAGCTCACAGTTCCAGTCGTGGTGAAGGACGACTTCGAGACGATCGGTTCGACGAAGGATGCCGTCAAAGCGCTCTCGTCCCTCGGGGTGTACGAGGACGTCGAGAGGTCGCTAGCGGGCAGGAATATCAGAGCCGGAAGGGGGAAGATGAGGGACCGGAGACACCGCATGCCGAAGAGCCTGCTCGTGGTCCTCTCGAAGGAATGCGACGCGGAGAGAAGCGTCCGCAACCTCCCTGGAGTCGACGTCGTCACTGACCCAAGGACTCTCAACGCATCGATGCTGGCTCCGGGCGGAGACCCCGGCAGGCTGATGGTCATAACAGAGGCCGCCTTGCAGACCATAGGGGCGTGGACCAGATGAGGAGGACTATCATCCTGCATCCATACGTGACCGAGAAGACGATGAACTCGATGTCAGGCACGCCGCAGCAGGACCTGAAGGACGGGAACCGACTGGAGTTCGTCGTCCGCAAGGACGCGACCAAGGAGGACATCAGGAAGGCCTTCGAGGAGCGCTTCGAGGCGAAGGTGGAGAAGGTCAATGTCAGGATCATGCGCGACGGGAAACACGCGATCATCAAGCTGAAGTCCGGCTACTCGGCGGAGGAGATCGGCATGAGGATCGGCATCTTCTGAGGTGACTGAAATGGGAAAGAGGCTAATCACGCAGAGAAGGGGCCGGGGCTTTGGAAGATACAAGTCGCCCAGGCATCTGAGGTTCACGGCCGCCAAGCACCCGAGGATACGGGAGGGAAGCGGCATAGTGGTCGACCTGCTGCACGAGCCGGGGCGCATCGCTCCGATAGCCCACGTCCAGTTCGAGCAGGCCGAGCAGTTCATGATCGCGCCGGACGGAATCGCTGTCGGCCAGGAAGTGACCTTCGGGACCCGCGGAGCCGTCGCCGCAGGAAACACCATGCCCGTCGGGAACCTGCCCGAAGGGACCATCGTGTACAACGTCGAGTCGCAGCCGGGGGACGGCGGGAAGCTCGCGCGCACCGCTGGCACCGCAGCGACGATCGTCACGCGCGGCGACAAGACCGTCCTCCTGATGCCCTCGGGGAAGTTCAAGGAGGTCGACAACAAGTGCCTCGCGACCGTGGGCCTCGTTGCAGGCGGGGGCCACAAGGACAAGCCATTCGCCAAGTCCGGGAAGAAGTTCCACGCATACCACGGCAAGGCGAAGGCATACTTCAAGGTCAAAGGAATCGCGATGAACCCGGTCAACCACCCGCACGGTGGCGGAGGTCACCCCCACGTCGGAACGCAGTCCAGCGTCGGGAGGAACACGCCCCCAGGCAGGAAGGTCGGAAGGCTCGCGCCACAGAGAAAGAAGAAGAAGGTGTGATGAATGGCTGACGAGAAGAAGAAGAAGGACGAAGGGGCCAAGCCGGCCGGGGGGAAGTCACCCGCGGCACCAGCCGGAGGGAAGGCGCCCGCGGGAGGCGCCGCGAAGCCGGCAGCGGGCGGCGCGAAACCGGCGGCAGGAGCACCGGCTGCTCCGGCAGCTGCTCCTGCAGCGGGCGCGCCGGCAGCGGTCCCGACCGAGAAGAAGCCGAAGCCATCCGCGAGACACATGGGCTCTGCGAAGGCCGCGCGAAGGAAGATGAGGAAGAAGAAGAGCCAGATCCAGGCGCGCAGGAAGAAGGAGTTCACGTATCGCGGGCACACGATGGACGAGCTGCTGAAGTTGCCTTTCGCGGACATAATAGAGCTGCTCCCCGCAAGGGCGAGAAGGACCTACATCAGGGGCCTCAACACGGAGCAGGAGTCGTTCGTGCGGAGGCTTCGCGCGTCGGATGGGCCCGTGAGGACCCACAGGAGGGAGATACCGATCATCCCCGAGTTCGTCGGGAAGACGGTCCATGTCCACAACGGGCATGAGTTCCAGCCCGTCGACATCAAGCCCGAGATGATCGGGCACGCGCTTGGTGAGTTCGCGCTCACCCGGAAATCGGTGAAGCACTCCGGCCTCGGAGTCGGCGCGACAAGGTCCTCCAAGTTCATGCCGCTCAAGTGAGGTAGATGACATGGGATACTCTCAGAAGACGGATCCGGAGACGACTTCCAGGGCGCTGGGGGTCGAGATCAGCGTCTCGCCGAAGCATTGCCGCGAGGTCTGCAAGATGCTCGTGGGGAAGAACGTCGAGGACGCGAAGAAGTACCTCCAGGGGGTCATCGACCTGAAGACACCCGTGCCGTACACGCGCTTCAAGATGTTCCTGAACCCGAAGCCGAAGGTCGGCCCGGGGCGGTACCCGAAGAAGGCTGCGCAGGCCATCCTCAGGGTCATCGAGAGCGCACAGTCCAACGCGGAGTACAAGGGGCTGGAGGCGGACAACATGAGGATCAAGGTGGCCGCGGCGCACCGGGGCCGCATCCAGAAGTCCTACATGCCGAGGGCCCAGGGGAGGAGCACGCCCTGGAACGAGCAGACGACGAACATCGAGATCATACTGGAAGAGGTAGAGGCGTCCTAGGAGAGATGACAATGGCAAGCGAGAGGAAGTTCGTCACCGAGAACATCCGGAGAGTCCTGCTGAAGGAATACATGATGAGCAGGGTCGGCAGGGCAGGGTTCGGAGGGCTGGACGTGCAGAGGACGCCCATGGGCACGAGGGTCACGCTCATAACCGAGAGGCCCGGGCTCGTCATCGGCCGCAGGGGCGAGGCCATCAAGAGCCTCACCAAGGCGATCGAGGAGGATTTCAACTTCAACAACCCGCAGATCGAGGTCCAGGAGGTCGACAACCCGAACCTCAACGCCCAGATCATGGCCGAGAAGCTCGCGAACGCGCTCGAGAGGGGCTGGCACTTCAGAAGGGCCGGCCACTCGACCGTCCGGAGGATCATGGACGCGGGCGCGAGGGGCTGCCAGGTCATAATCGCCGGGAAGCTCACCGGGCAGAGGCACAGGACCGAGAAGTTCAAGGAGGGCCACATAAAGTACTGCGGCCAGGCGAAGCTCAACTTCATGCACCAAGGGTTTGCGGGCGCGAAACTCAAGCCCGGGATCATCGGGGTCACGGTCCAGATAATGGATGCGAAAGCGAAGCTGCCGGACGAAGTCGAGATCATCCCGCCACCCGCCGAGCCGGCTCCGGCCCCCGCCGCGTCTCCGGCCGGGGCAGAGAAGGCCAAGGAGGAGGAGAAGAAGGCGGAGGAGGCCGTTGCGGAGCTGAAGAAGACCGCCGAGGGAGCGCCCGCGGAGGCCGCTCCGAAGCCGAAGAGGCCCAGGAAGAAGAAGGAGGGCGAGACCGCGGCTCCCGCAGCGCCTGAGACGCCCGGCATCCCGGCATCCGCCGGGTCCGAGCCGAAGGCGCCAGCCGAGGGCGAGAAGAAGCCTGCGAGGAAGAGGAAGAAGAAGGAGCCGACAGCCCCGGCGGAGGCCGCCATCGCGCCCGTGACGACGCCGGCCCAGGCGATAGTCGCACCGGAGGCGAAGCCTCTGGCCGAGGTCCCCGAGAAGAAGGAGGAGAAACCCGAAGAGAAGAAGCCCGAGGAGAAGAAGGAGGGTGCCTGAGCATGGCGCTACTGAAGTCCAAAGAGATCCGCGCCATGCGGCCCGACGACGTGCGCGCGAAGTTCAAGGAGCTCAGCGACGAGCTGATGCACGAGCGCGGCGTGGCGGCGATGGGCGGAGCACCCGCCAGCCCAGGCAAGATCAGGGCGCTCAGGACCGAGATCGCCCGGATTCACACGGTCATGCGGGAGATGGAGGTGGAGAAGGCCGTCAAGGCCAACCCCGTAGCCACTCCCGCCAATGAGAGAGCGGAGCCCAAGAAGGCTCCCGCGAGAATCAAGAAGGAAGAGAAGAAGACGGAACAGAAGGAGGAGACAGAGTAATGGCAGGAATTTGCTCGGTATGTGGACTTCCGGAAGAGCTGTGCATGTGTGAGCAGATAGCGAAGGAACAGCAGAAGATACGGATACTCACGGACACCAGACGCTACGGCAAGGTCGTCACGGTCGTCGAGGGGATAGACTCGACGGACATAGACCTGGACGACCTCGCGAGGAAGCTCAAGACCAGGTGCGCCGCAGGCGGTACCGCCAAGGAGGGCAGAATCGAGCTGCAGGGCGAGCACAAGAGGAAGGTCAAGGAGGTCCTCGAGGAGCTTGGTTTCTCCGTGGAGTGAAGGAACACCGAGCTATGAGTGCAGACGATTTCCGGAGAAGGGAGCTCATCGGACTGGGCGTGGAGGTCCTGGAGTCCACTTCAGAATCTTACCTCGGGATACGGGGGAGAGTCGTGGACGAGTCCAGGAACATGCTGACGGTAGAGCAGGACGGACGGGAGAAGAAGGTCCCCAAGGACTGCTGCAAGTTCCGGTTCGAGGACGGCTCCAAGACGTACGTGGTCTCCGGGAAGGACATCAAGTTCAGACCTGAGGACAGGATCAAGAAAGTGCGGTAAGGTGAGATGCGATGGCGGACAAGGTCAGGAAGACGCAAGCGACGGCAAAGCCGGGCGTTGCGGACATCGGGCTCGACGTGCGGCAGCCGAAGGGCACGTGCAGCGAGGTCAACTGCCCGTTCCACGGCACGCTGCCGGTCAGGGGCACAGTGCTCCAGGGGACCGTCGTATCGGCGAAGATGCAGGGGACGGTCGTGGTCGAGAGGGAGTACATGAGGCGCCTGCCGAAGTACGAGAGGCTCGAGAAGAGGACTAGCAGGTATCTGGCGCACGCGCCCGCATGCCTTCAGGTCAAGGTCGATGACGAGGTCAGCATCATGGAATGCAGGCCGCTCAGCAAACGCGTCTCGTATGTCGTCATCGAGAACAGAGAGCACTAGGTGGTCACGATGAAGGGCATTCCTGGAAGACAGACGAGGGGCATACCGACGGGCGCTAGGCTCGAGTGCATAGACAACACTGGAGCGAAGATCGTCCAGGTCGTCAGCGTTCCGAACTACCACGGGACCAAGAGGCGGTACCCGAACGCGGCCCTCGGGGAGATGATGGTCGTCACGGTGAAGAAGGGCACGCCCGAGGTCCGCAAGCAGCTGTTCCGCGCGGTCATCGTGCGGCAGAGGAGGCCGTTCCGAAGGCCCGAGGGGACGATGGTCCAGTTCGAGGACAACGCGGTCGTGATCGTCACCGAGACTGGAGAGACGAAGGGCACGGACATAAAGGGGCCAGTCGCGAGGGAGGCCGCCGAGAGGTGGCCGAGGATCGCGGCGACGGCGTCGATGATAGTGTGAGGTGTGCAGATGGCGAGCAGCAAGGCTAGGAAGCAGAGGAAGGCGCACTGGAACGCGCCCCTTCACAAGAAGAGGAGAATGGTCTCGGCACACCTTGATTCGGCGCTCATGAGCGAATACAACGTGCGCTCCCTCCCGGTGAGGAAGGGGGACACGGTCAAGATCATCAGAGGTGCGAAGGACTTCAGGACGGGCGAGGCGAAGGTCGCGAATGTGGACGTGAAGGGGATGAAGATCATCATCGAGAACATCACGATCCCGAAGGCCGACGGCACGCAGAAGCCGAAGCCGGTCGACCCATCGGACGTCCTCCTCACCAAGCTCGACCTCTCGGACCCGTGGAGGAAGGGCAAGTTGGACAGCCTCAAGGAGGCGAGGTAGATGAGCAAGCACATCAAGCGCATGGCCGCACCCAGCAACTGGGCGTTGCCGCGAAAGACCAGCCACTGGGTCACGAAGCCCAGGGCAGGCCCGCACGGGACGAACGAGTCGATGTCGCTACTGTCCGTCGTGAGGGACATGCTGAAGCTGTGCGACAACTCGCGCGAGGCGAGGTTCATCATCGGCAGCCGACAGGTCTCGGTCGACGGCAGGGTCGTCACGGACTACAAGTATCCTGTCGGGCTGATGGACGTCGTCACCGTCGAGAAGACCAAGCAGAGCTACAGGATGCTCGTGGACTACAAGGCCAAGCTGAAGCTCGTGCAGATAGAGGACAACGAGAGGGACTGGAAGCTCGCGAGGATCGACAACAAGACGGTCATCTCCAAGGGCAAAGTCCAGATCAACCTGCATGACGGAAGGAATGTCCTCATGCCAAAGGACCAGTACAAGACAGGCGACGTCCTGAAGATCGAGCTTCCGTCGCAGAAGATCATGAAGGCGCTGAAGCTCCAGAAGGGGAGCCTCGTCTTCCTGGTCGGTGGCTCTCACCCGGGGACCGTCCAGACCATCGAGTCCTACGAGATCAAGAGAGGCTCCGCGCCGAACATAGTCACGTTCAAGGAAGGATTCAGCACGGTCAAGGAGAACGTGTTCGTCGTCGGCGACAAGGCGCCCGAGATCAAGGTTCCGGAGGCGAAGATAGCATGACCGCCGACATGAGGGAAGTGAAGCTGCAGAAGGCGGTCATCAACATAGGGGTGGGCGACGCCGGCGAGAGGCTGCTCAAGGCCGAGAAGGTCCTACAGATGGTCACGGGAAGGAAGCCCGTGAGGACCGTCGCGAAGACGACCAACAGGGACTTCGGCATCAGGCAGGGCCAGCATATCGGATGCAAGGTCACGCTCAGGGGACAGGACGCCTTCGATTTCGTCAAGAAGGCCTTCTGGATCAGGGAGAACAGGATAGCCAACTACTCGTTCGACCCAGAGGGGAACTTCTCTTTCGGTATCACGGACTACACGGACTTCCCGGGGATGAAGTACGACCCCGAGATAGGCATCTTCGGGCTCGACGTCAGCGCGTCCATCGGGAGGCCCGGACGCAGGGTCGCGAAGAGGCGCATCATGCGGGCACGCCTTCCGAAGCACCAGAGGGTGACCAAGAAGGAGGGCATCGCGTACGTGAAGGCCAAGTTCGGTGTGGAGGTGGTCGATTGAAGCCGAAGAAGAAGTTCGGAAGGAACGTCGGATGCACCCGGTGCGGGCGGAAGAGGGGGATCATCCGGAGATATGGCATGCACCTGTGCAGGCAGTGCTTCAGGGAGATCGCTCCGCACATAGGATTCAGGAAGTACTCGTGAGGTGAGATGACATGCAGCAAGACACTCTCAACGATGCGATGGCGGTCATCAAGAACGCGGAGATGGTCGGAAAGGGCGAGTGCGTCGTGCGCCCGTCCTCGAAGCTCATAGGCCGCGTGCTGAAGGTCATGCAGGACAGCGGGTACATAAAGCAGTTCGAGGTCGTCGAGGACGGCAGGAACATGATATTCCGTGTGGCCCTGTCCGGGCAGATCAACAACTGCGGCGTCATCAGGCCGAGGTACTCCGTGAAGGCCGCGGACCTCGAGAGGTACGAGGCCAGGTACCTCCCGGCTCAGGACTTCGGCGTGCTCATCCTCACGACCACGAAAGGGGTTCTCACGCACATGGAGGCGAAGAAGGACGGAGTCGGCGGGAAGCTGCTGGCCTTCGTCTACTGAGGTGAACGACATGCGCATGGGAATCCTGAAAGACGAGATCGCGGTGCCCGAGAAGGTCCAGGTGTCCCTCGATAAAGGTGTCCTCAAGGTCAAAGGGCCCCACGGGGAGACGTCCAAGAAGCTCTCGCACCCGAAGGTCAAGGTCGAGGTCAAGGGAAAGAACGTGGTCGTCACGAGCGAGCTGCCCAGGAAGCCGGAGAAGGCGCTCGTGGGCACCTACGGGGCGCACATACGGAACATGATGAGGGGCGCCACCGAGGGGTTCGAGTACAAGATGAAGATAGTTTTCGCCCACTTCCCAATCAAGGCGTCGGTGAAGGGCGACACGTTCCTCATCGAGAACTTCCTCGGAGAGAAGTTCCCGAGGAAGACGAAGATACTGGGGTCGACCAAGGTCTCCGTCAAGGGGGATCAGGTGGTGCTGAACGGGCCGAGCGTCGAGGACGTCGGCCAGACCGCGGCGAACATCGAGCGCGCCACGAAGATCAAGGGGTTCGACCCGAGGGTATTCCAGGACGGCATCTACATCATCGAGAAGCCCGGAAGGTGAGGAAGAATGGCGGAAAAGAAGTCACCACACCATGACGAGTTCATGAAGCTACATATGTTCAAGGAGGAGTACATCGAGAAGCTCGAGGCCATCGGCATCAAAAGCCCCGAGGAGCTCGCGGAGGCTCTCGCGGACGACGCGAAGGTGAAGGAGATCCACGAACACCTCAAGGGTGCGGGACCGAAGACCATCGGGCACTGGAAGGAAGACCTCCAAGTCGGCACCGAGACGGCAGAGCCGGAGGAGCCCAAGCCCGAACCCGCCCCGAAGAAGGCCAAGGCGGTCCCCGCTCCCAAGAAGAAGCTGGAGAAGGAAGAGGAGAAAGGGGAGGGGGCGGAGAAGCCTGCCGAAGAGCCCAAGAAGAAGCCGAAGGGCGAGAAAGAGGAGAAGGGGAAGGAAGAAGAGGTCGAGATCGAGGAGGAAGAAGGCTACCAGGTGAAGCTCAAGCCGAAGCTCTCGAAGGAGACCCTAGCCGCCCTCCGGACGAGAGCGGAGATCGACGGCAGGAGGCCCGAGTTCCTCAGGCAGGAATGGCACAGGAGGAAGCGGCTGCAGAACGCGAAGTGGCGGAAGCCGGACGGGGACCAGTCGAAGATGAGGCAGCACTACGGCTACCGCAGGAACGTCGTCTCGATCGGGTATGGGGGCCCGAGGGGCGCGAGGTACCTCCATCCATCGGGGTTCAGGGAGGTGCGCGTCTGGAACGTCAAGGACCTCGAGAGGATCAACCCTGAGGTCGAGGCCGCGCGGGTTGCGCACTCGGTCGGCATGAAGAAGCGCGTCGAGATCGAGGAGAAGGCCGACGAGCTCAAGATCAGAATACTCAACAGGAGCGGGTGACATGGACCTGAAGAACCAGAGAAGGATCGCCGCTGACCTGCTCAAGTGCGGCGTCAACAGGGTCTGGATCGACCCGAACAGGCTCGAGGACGCATCGGACGCGATCACGCGCGGTGACGTGAGGACGCTCATAGCCTCCGGAGCCATCGTCGCCAAGCAGAAGAAGGGCATCTCGAGGGCCAGGGCGGAGCACACCCGCGCCCAGAAGAGGAAGGGGCGGCAGACAGGCCACGGTTCCAGAAGGGGCCGGAAAGGCGCGAGGAAGCCCTCAAAGGAGAGATGGATCCAGGCGATCAGGCCGATAAGGAGGAAGCTCAAGGAGCTCCGAGACACGGGCAAGATCGACCGCGCGACCTACAGGAAATACTATCGCCAGGCTAAGGGAGGCGTATTCAAGAACAGGCCCCACCTGGAATCGCACATGAGGACCGAAGGGGTCCTGAAGGAGTGATCTGAATGGCAACAGGACCTAGACACAGAGTCCCGTTCAGGAGAAGGCGGGAGGGAAGGACAGACTACAGGCACAGGACGGGCCTCCTGAAGGGCGCGAAGGTCCGCGCGGTCGTCCGGAAGTCGAACCGCGCGACGAGGGTGCAGTTCATAGGATACACCGCGACGGGAGATGTCGTCGTCGCATCGGCGGTCTCGACCGACCTCGCCGAGTTCGGCTGGTCGGGCTCGGGCAAGAGCACCCCAGGAGCGTACCTCACCGGCCTTTTGGCCGGAAGGCGCGCGAAGGAGAAGGGGGTCGAGGAGGCCGTCCTGGACATCGGGCTCCGAGAGCCGACCAAGGGCGCCACGATCTTCGCGGCGCTCAAGGGGATCCTGGACGCGGGGATCGAGGTGCCCCACAGCGATAAGATGCTCCCCTCAAAGGACAGGATCTCGGGCAAGCACATGCGAGAGGGCACCGTCGCGAGCTTCGACAGCGTGAAGGGCAAGATAGGAGGTGCCGTCAATGGCTGACTGGGTACCGAGGACTAGACTGGGCAAGCTGGTTGCGGAAGGGAAGATCACGACCATGAGCGAGGCTCTGAGGAGCAGGCTTCCCCTGAGAGAGCCGGAGATAGTGGACATACTTCTCCCGGAGCTCGCGGACGAAGTCCTCGACGTCAACATGGTGCAGAGGATGACGGACTCCGGACGGAGGGTACGGTTCGCGATCACGGTCGTCGTGGGCAACTACGACGGCTTCGTCGGGCTCGGAAGGCTCAAGGGCAAGGAGGTCGGACCCGCCATCAGGGCCGCCATCGACGTCGCGAAGCTCAACATGATCGAGGTCAAGAGAGGCTGCGGGTCGTGGCAATGCGGATGTCTCACGCCTCACTCGCTCCCGTTCGAGGTGAGCGGACACGCAGGGTCCGTCGTCGTCACGTTGAAGCCCGCGCCGAGAGGGACCGGACTGGCCATCGGCGACATCGCGAAGAGCGTGCTGAAGATGGCGGGGATCAAGGACGCATGGGGCTTCACGAAGGGCCACACGAAGACGACCATCAACAACTCGATTGCCGCGTTCGAGGCGCTGAGGAAGACCTCGCAGGTCAGGGTCACCCAGGAGCAGAGGGACAGGCTCCAGATAGTCTCCGGCCCCGTTCAAGTGCACATCGCAGGGACCTCTCAGCCGCCACTCGAGGAGGAGGGAGCTGAGGAGGGACAGCCCGCAGAGGGCGAGAAGCCCGCGGGGGAGGAGTGAGATGCCAGCGATAGCAGTCATAAGGGTGCGCGGACACGCCAAGATCCGCCACCAGGCGGTCGAGGCTATGACCATGCTCAAGCTCACGAGGACGAACCACTGCGTCCTCCTTCCGCAGAATGCCACGACGAAGGGCATGATCCAGACAGTGAAGGACTACGTCACTTGGGGAGAGATAGGCCCCGAGGTGCTCGCTAAGCTCCTTCACCAGAAGGGCGAGGTGCTTGGAGGGGCGAGGCTGACGGACTCGTATGTCAAGGAGAATTCGAAGTTCACGTCGATACTGTCGCTCGCGAAGGCCCTGGACAAAGGGGAGGCGAAGGTCTCGGACGTCAAGGGCCTCAAGCCGGTCCTGCGACTGCCGCCCCCGATACACGGCTACGAGAGCACGAGGAAGACCGTCGCAGACGGCGGCGCGATCGGCTACCGTGGTCAAGCGATCGAGAAGCTGATCGAACGCATGCTGACGAAGCCCGCGGAGGCGAAGTAGATGGTCAGCAGGACGAAGAAGTTCAGGGGGAGCAGGACCCACGGGCGCGGCCGAAAGGCTGGCAGAGGCGCAGGGCTCAGGGGAGGCAGGGGCAACGCGGGCCTCCACAAGCACAAGTGGATAAGCGTGGTCAAGTACTGTCCGGATTATTTCGGGCACCACGGTTTCAAGAGGCCACAGTCCGTGGTCTCCGACAAGATAACCATCAACCTCTCGGAGGTGGAGCAGTCCCTCCCCGCGCTCTCGAAGAGCGGGATTGCAGTACAGAAGGACGGCAAGTGGACCGTCGACCTCACGAAGATGGGCATCGACAAGTTACTGGGATCGGGCAAGATATCGACCCCGATCTCCATCAAGGTCCCTGAGGCCTCCGCCAGCGCGCTGGAGAAGCTGAAGGCGGCTGGCGGGACGGTTGTGAACGAAGGCTAGGCCGATTGGGGCAGTGTGTGCAGGAGAACAGCGGAACGAAGAGAGCGATGAAGGCAAGGAAGGGAACCGATGGCTGAGGGCGAAGAGAAGAAGAGCATGCTCTACAAGCTGAAGCCGATAACGGACCGGCTTCCGGCTGTCACGAGACCCGAGGGGCATGTCCACTTCAGGACGAAGATGATGTGGATCATCCTGATCCTCGTGCTCTACTTCGCGATGACTAACATCGTCATCTACGGGCTGAGCACGTCGCAGAGAATTGACCTGTTCGCCCAATATAGGGCGATTCTGGCAGGCGCGCAGTTCTCCCTCATGCATCTGGGCATAGGCCCCATCGTCACCGGATCCATCATAATGCAGCTCTTCACGGGCGCGAAGATCATCAAGCTCAACCTCAAGGACGACGAGGACAAGGCAGTCTACCAAGGGACGCAGAAGCTGATGGTCATCATCATGATCGTCGTCGAGGCGGTGCCCCAGGTATACGGCTTCATGGTGCCTTCGGACAAGTTCACGTCGAACCTGACGAACGTCGTCGGCTCGACAGGACTGATATCGGGCGCCAACCTCGCCAAATTCCTGATTGTGCTCCAGCTGTTCGTAGGATCCTATCTCGTGTTCCTCATGGACGAGGTCGTGTCCAAATGGGGCATCGGAAGCGGCATTTCGCTGTTCATCGCGGCCGGCGTAGCGCAGCAGATCTTCACTGGCAGCCTCAACTGGTATCCCGCGAGCACGACGAGCCCTGTCTCGATAAGCAATCCGCCGGCGGGCACCATCCCGAAGACGATCTACCTGTTCCACTCGCTGTCCGCGCCCGAGCTGGCAAACGGGGGATATGAACGTATCTTCCTGACCCAGCCGAATCCCATGGTCGCTCTGATCGGAACGATTGCGATATTCCTGTTCGTCGCCTACACCGAGTCGAGCAGGATCGAGTTGCCGCTGGCCCACGGAGGGGCGAGGGGCGCGCGAGGCAGGTACCCGATCAAACTGATCTACGCATCCAACATCCCGGTCATCCTCATGGCCGCTCTGCTCGCGAACGTGAGCATGTTCTCCATGCTCTTCTGGAGCCACCCGTCGTTCGAGAGCGTCCCGATACTTGGGCACAACTGGGCTTTAGGGTACTACGCTCCTGGAGCGACGCGTCCGTCCGGAGGCCTGGCCTACTACCTGTCCACCATCAACGGGGTCGGCGATTGGCTCCTGCCGCTCGTGAACAATCAGTACCTTGCGGCCACGGGGCTCGACAAAACGAGGCTGCAGATAGGACTCCACGTCATAATCTACGTGAGCGTGATGATCTTCGGCTCGGTCCTGTTCGCCCGGTTCTGGATAGACACCACGAACATGGGCCCAGAAGCCGTCGCGTCCCAGATAGAGTCGAGCGGAATGCAGATACCCGGATTCAGGCGAGATCCAAGAGTGCTCAAACGAGTGCTGGAGAGGTACATACCTGTGGTCACCGTGATCTCGGGTGCGACGGTCGGTGGGCTGGCCGCGGGGGCCGATCTGATAGGCACGGTCGGCAACGCGTCAGGTACAGGCGTGCTGCTATCTGTCGGCATCATGATACAGCTGTACGACGCCATCGGAAGGGAGCAGATGATGGAGATGCATCCGGTGCTCAGGGGCTTCTTCGGGGGCGAGTAGCTGAATGGCTAGCCAACCGTCTGGAGGAAGGCCCGCGAGGCCGGACTTCGGAAACCAGCTGATCACGCTGATGGCGTTCCTGTTCATGATGTACATCATGTTCACGCCATCGCTCAGGGCCGCTCTGGGCAAGCTGGTCGGCATCCCGCTCGCGCCTCTCATCGGGTTCAACGGCCACCTCGTGATCCTCACGCTGCTCTTCGCAGGACTTCTGACCAGCATATTCACCATAAGTGTCCGCCACCTGTTCATGGACTGGATCGGCCAGGCGAGGACCCAGAGGATCACCTCCGCCTTCCAAAAGGAGATGAGGGAGGCGAGGCTCTCGAACAACACGTACAAGCTCAAGAGGCTGCAGGAGCTCCAGCCGGAGATCCTCTCGCAGTCGATGAAGTCGTCCCAGACGCAGCTTAAGCTGATGCCGGTCACGATGATAGTGGTGATCCCCATCTTCGCGTGGCTCGCGACTTACGTATACGCTGACATGCCGTCAACCGCGTTCGCGGTGCCCTGGGCTTTCAACACCAACCTGCTCAGCTCGAACATATTCCCCAACTGGATCATACTCTACTCTCTCTTGACGCTGCCATTCGGCCAGGTCTTCACGAGGGCCCTCAAGTACTTCAGCTTCAAGTCGAGGCTGAAGAAGCTGGAGGCGGAACCGGAAGGCACTGAGGTGACGGAAAGAGGGGGATGAGGAAACCCGATGAGGATATCCATCTCCGGGCCACCTGGAAGCGGAAAGACCACCATATGCGCGCTGGTCGCGAAGAAGCTGGACTGTGACTATGTCCTTGTCGGCCAGATCTTCAGGAAGATGGCCTCTGAGAGGACCGTGGACCTCGATACCTTCGGGAAGCTCGCGGAGGAGGACGAGACGATCGACAAGGAGCTCGACTCGAGGATGCTCGCGATCGCCAAGGCCGACGAGAACATCATCCTCGAGGGACGCCTCACGGGTTCTCTCCTCAAGTCGCACAAGATACCTGTTTTCGCGGTCTACGTCGACGCCGACGAGCGCGTCAGGGCCGAGCGGATAGCCAAGAGGGAGGGCTCGGCCGTCGAGGACGTCCTAAAGAACATGCGCGCTCGCGAGAAGTCCGAGAAGAAGAGGTACCGCGCATATTACGGCGTCGACCCTTCGGACCGCTCAGTCTACGACCTCTGGATAGACTCGTCCGAGCTCACGGCTGAGGGCGTCGCCGACGCGATCGTCGAGAAAGCCAGGAAGGCGGATGTTGGAGATGCTTGTCAAGGCAAAGCGTCCGATTAGCTCCGGCATTGGCAGGAGGCCGGAGGACAGATCAGTCGACGAACTGCTCAGGGACGGCGTAGTTGTCATCGACAAGCCGGCAGGACCGACTTCGCATCAGGTGACCAGCTGGGTCGCTGACATGTTCGGAGCGGGAAAGGCGGCCCACGGCGGGACTCTCGATCCCAGAGTCACGGGGGTGCTGCCCGTTGGCGTCGGGATTGCGGTGCGCGCGATGGATGTTCTTCACTTCGGCACGAAGGCGTATGTTGGCGTAATGAAGCTGCATGGCAACGTCGACCGCAAGAGGCTTGAGGACATCTTCGCGGACTTCATCGGGGAGATATACCAGACGCCGCCTCTGAAGTCCGCCGTCAAGCGAGAGATGAGGACCAGGACCATCGAGAATCTCACTCTGCTGGAACAATCCGGAAGGGATGTTCTGTTCACTGTGGACTGCGATGCGGGGACGTACATACGAAGCCTGTGCGTCGACGTTGGCGACGCGATTGCAGTCGGCGCCCACCTGCAGGACCTCAGAAGAACGAGGGCTGGGACGCTCGCCGAGAGCGACGCCGTATCGCTCCACACCCTTCGCGACGCACTCGAAGAGCACAAGAGAGGAGAGGATGCCGCGTTGAGGAGGATGCTCAAGTCGATGGAGGTGCTCCTCGACCAGGTCCCGAAGATAGTGATCAAGGACTCTGCCGTGGATGCAGTGTGTCACGGTGCTGATCTCGCCGTTCCCGGAGTCGTAGAGCTTGACGAGAATATCCTGAAGGGTTCTCCGCTTGCGGTCTTCACGCTCAGCGGCGAAGGCGTGGCGCTGGGCACCGCCATGATGGACGCGGAAGAGATCGTGAAACGGAGCGAAGGGATAGCCGTCGACGTATCACGCGTCTTCATGCGACCCGGTACTTACCCCGCGCTCTGGACGAGCTCGAAGGAGAGCCGCTAGAAGTGATCGAGGGTCCGCTGGCGCGCCACCAGAGGGACCGCTGGGATGCCCAGGTTCCTCCGGATCTGCGCTGCGAATTCCTTGGCGAACCCGTGCGTCGTGAAGACCGAAGACGGGGAGCACCGTCGCACGAACTCCATGAGCTCGTTGTACCCGCAGTGGTCCGAGATGGGGAAGGCCTCGTCGACGCTGGAGACCGACGCAAATCCTCTGTCCAAGGCCCAGCCTGAGAACGCGGCCGTCTTTGCCCCGTGCTTCCTCATGCTGCTCACGCGCAGTGCGTCCTTCCCCATGCCTGAGGTGATGTAGATGAACGGGGGCTTCGTCCGCTCGGGGTCATAGACCGCGTCCGGAAGATCATATCCGTGCTTCGCGAGGATCCTGTTGTTCGCTGCGATGGTCGGATTCATCACGAGCGGCTGATCCCTCATGGCGGCCGAGAGCTCCTGGGACTTCCCGAGAGGATATGCCAGAAGTATCGCAGAAGTCCCTTCCCGCAGGAGGTCTTCAATCCAGTCCCTCGCCATCGACATGGTCTCTTTGTGCTCGGGGAAGACGTACTTCGGAAGCCCGTAGGTCGCCTCTGTGATGAGCACGTCGCACTTGTGTGGCTTCGCGCCGTCCGTGTTCGCCTTCTTCCGGGTGCAGTAGTCCCCCGTGTACAGTATCTCATGATCGAGACTGACGAGGAACATCCTTGACCCGGCGATGTGCCCCGCGTCGATCATCTTGACCCGGCGGTCGGAGACTATCGATATCTCCTTGTTCCTCCTCGCCGCGATGAAGTCCCTGGACTCGGGGGAGCAGATTGCCTCGAGCTTCTTGAACGAGGTCGGGAGATGGTCCGTGTGAGCGTGAGAGATGAGGCTGACATCCTCCGCTGTCACACGCTTCGGGTCGAGTCTGAACGTGGTCCCGTCGGATTCGACCAGAATGCCATTGCCCAGCCGTATCATCTGCCCAGCTCGGGCAGGCTAACGCTTCCCAGATATAAACAGTCGGTATCAGGACCTTGAAAGTGGTGCGTGCGGATGCCGATCTTCTGACCCTTTCTACCTGATTCTCTCGAGCGAGAACGCTCCGATCATCAGGGCTTTGTTGGAGTGCTTGTACTCGACCCATGCCCTCGTCTGCGCGTCGGTGATCCCCTGGACGCTGAGGAGGGTCTTCTGCCGCTCGGTCTTGAACTGTATGGCGCCCGACATCAGATGTTGGATCGACTCCAGCTGCTGTTCAGTGTGCATTCCCCTGTCGACCGCGAACACGGATATCGCCTGCGCGAGCTTCGCCCGGCCGACGAGGGATTGGACGAACAGATAGCCTTTCTTGTCCTCGGCCTGAGTGATGCTCATGGACAGGGAGATGAAGGCCAGCCTGAAGTACGGGTGTCTGTCCGCATCGATCTTCTTCATCGAGGACTCGATCCCGCTCATGATCCCGTCGAAGTCTGCCGGACCGGAGACCTTCTTCATGTTCCCGTTCGCCTGAAAGTCGGGATCGCTCTCGACCCCCGAGGCGTCGATCCAGTGTACCAGTCCGAGCTGCTGGAACTCCATGAATGTGGGCAAGATCGGGGCTATCTCCTTGGCCAGCTCCGCGGGCGAGTGGGAGGTCGTGACTATGATTGCTGGGACTCCTTTCTTGAGCCCCTCGGCGACGAACAGAAGCATCGCGGTCTCCTTGCCTATGAACGGAGGGCCGACATACAGCACATTTGATCCGAACGGGATGCCGCCCAGCAACAGGTCGTCGAGACGTTCGATCCCCGACTTGACCTTCTTCTCGGCGTATTCCTCGTCGACCGTCTCCTCCATCTCCTCGATGTCCTTCTTGAGGTGAGCCTGCATGGCCTTCTCGCGCTTCTCCAGCTCCTTCTCCCTCTGGTACAGCCTTGACTTCATGTCCTGCTCTTTCTCGACCAGGCGCTGCTCCCTGAGGGCGAACACTTTCTCCCGCTCGTTCTCATCCGGGATCTCCCCGCGGACCTCTTCTACATCGTCGACCGTCTCGAGCATGCCAAGCTCCATGGCCTTGAGCTCGGCCTGCCTCAGGCCGATCTCCGCCTCCTGCGCGGAGAGGCCCTTCTCCTTCTCGAGAAGCTCTTGGAGCTTCGAGTTCATCGCGCCGTGCTCCTGCTTCAGACGCATCTCGAGCTCCTTGATCTTCGCCTCGCGCTTCTCCAGCGCGTTCATCTTCCGCGAGATCTCATCCTCTCTTGCGCTCAGCGTCGACAGCTTTGTCTTCGTCGTCTGCGTGAGCTCCTGGTACTGCTTCTCGCGGTCTGTCACGGCCGCCCTTGCCATGGTCATCTCTTCGAGCTGCGAGTTGAACTTCGCCAGCGCATCCCTCACGCCGCTCTCCTTGTCGGTCACCGCCTTCTCACGCACCGACAGCGCGTTCTCTTTCTCGGCAAGTTCGTTCATCTGCCTGTCGGCGCGCGCCATCAGCCGGTCGGCCTTGTCGGACTTCCTTCGGACCTCATCCTCGAGGGCCTTGACCTCCTGCTCCTTGATCGAGACGGACTCCTGCATCGAGAGTATCCGTTTCTCGAAATCAGCCACCTTCTCCGGGGGCCCCGCCATTCTCTCCTTGGCCAGCGTGGCCTCCAGAGCCTTGAGATTCAATGCGCGCTCACCTGACACGAGGTCGTTCTCTCTCACGACGAGCTCCTTCTCCTGATTCTCGAGGTCCTTTCTCATGTCCGCCAGCGCGGCCGCTTCCCCGTCGACCTCGGACACCTTGAACTTGGTTTCGCGCTCGCGCGTCTGCGCTTCGAGCATCATCCTCGCGACGTCCCTCTCCCTCTCCGCGACCGAGGCGTCCTTTGCCGCGACCGCCTTGACGGTCCTCTCGATGTCCCTCTTCTGGGCGTCGATGTCCCCCTGTCGAACCCGGACCTCCTCGATCTTGGCGTCAACATCGGCCTCCTGCTTCGAGAGCTTCTCGCGAGCCTCTCTTACAGACTGCAGCCTTGTCTCGATCTCCTTCTCGTTCGCCGCGGCCTGCGCCTTCAGCTCGTCCACCGACGCGAGCTCGTCCGAGAGGCGCCGCTCGTAGGCCTCCAGCTCGGACTCTTTGGCCCGCTGGGCCTCTTCCCGATAAAGGATCGCCCGACGCTTCTTGTCGAGCTCCATGATCTGCTCCTTGAGCTTGCCGTCGCTCGCCCGGAGAACTTCCCTCTGCTGGATGGAGGTCGAGCTTGCTATTATGTGAAGCATCGACCCGCTGAGCTGGATCGCGACCGCGCTGCCAAGATACAGCATGGGCAGTATGCTCGAGTCGAGCTGGTCCGTGGGGAATCGGTAAACCATGGGCAGAACGAGTAGCCCGATCGGGAAGATCGCCGCGACTATGCTGATCGTCCTCCTGTTGCTGGTCCCTTCCCACGTCATCGCGAGCGAGATGAGCGTGAGCGAGATCCCGAGCAGCGAAGCAGGGTACAGCCAATCCGGCGTCCCGATGTCCACGTAGCCGAGCTCGCCGAGGAGGATGAGGACGATGAGGAATATCGGCGCGACGGCCGCCACTATGCTCGTGATGAAATGCGACTCGCCCCTGTCCGCTATGTACGGGTCCCACTTGATCGCGAGGCCCACCATAGCGACCACGAGCCCGGCGGCGAGGGGAATGATCCACTTCAGGGACGGTAGGAAGTCGATCGACCTCATGAAGTCCCAGTGGACCAGGCCGTATGCGATGACCGCCGTGAGCGCGAGGGCGAGGCCCGATGCGATGCCAATGACGTGCGCGAGACGCCCCATCTTGAGCTGCAGTATGGCCGCCTTGCGTGAGCGCCGGACCTCGGCCGACTCTATCTGCTCGACATATCCCTTTCGGGCTGCCGTAGGCCTCTTGCTAGGCGGTCTCGTGACCATTTGCATCAGACCCTTTGGGACGAACGATATGGAATATGCTGGAGGGGCTGTACTAAAGAGAAACCTGAGTGTACTTAAACATTGAGTCTCTGTTCCCACCTGGAGGCATTGTCGGAGCTCTTCCGCCGGTGCTGGATTTTATCTGCTTCACTAGTTTCACCGCTCTCTCCCCCGTAGCGATTTAACTCCATGGCTTCCGATAGACGCGCGCCGGTGATGCCGAATGAACCATCATAGGGCGGAAGCGGTCGAGGAGCCCATCGTGCAGGTGCTAGAGGAGGAGCATCTTCTGAGGGAGCGCGTCCTCAAGACCTCCATCCTGCAGATCGACGACCTCACGGGCGGCTTCCGGTCGTCCCAGGTCACGCTGCTGGACAGCGACAGCAGCTACGCGACGAGCCTGCTGTACCTGCTTTGCATACGCGCGGTCTCCCAATTCGACGAGGAGGTCGTGTGGATAGACGGCGGGAACGACATCGACCCCTACGCCATCGGCTCGCTCTGCAAGAGGCTGAGGCTGGACAAGAGGGAGATCCTGTCCCGCGTGAACGTCTCGAGGGCGTTCACCGCGTACCAGCTCGTCACGCTCATCGACGAGAAGCTCGAGGAGCAGGTCGAGAGGAGCGCTCCATCCACGATCATAGTGTCGTCGATAGCGGACATGTTCCTGGACAAGGACATGAAGTGGATGGAATCGCACCAGCTCCTGAGGAGATGCCTCGAAGACGTCTCCAGGATAACAAAGGAGAACGAGACGATCTCCGTCGTCACGGGTCGCCACTCGTTCCACAAGGCGGGCACGGGACCGCTGCTCTCGACCATGCTGTACGAGCACGCGGACCTCGCGGTCCAGATGCGCGTCCGTAAGAACGGCCTGCTCATCAGGGTGCCACGCGCCGACCGCGAGACGATCTTCCTGCCCGTGCCTTGGAACCAGCTGACTCTTGACGAATTCGGGAGGGAGGAGCATGGGACGGACGGTGCCCACATACCGATTAGCACTTGAGGCGATGGCGCAGCAGTGGAACGACTTCAGGAGGGCGCTCAGGAGCGACGACCGTGAGGCCTTCGACTCGCTCGTGAACGGCGCGAGGCTGCACGCGTCGGCGGCGACCTACGCAATCAGCCTGGACCCGAGCGAGTCGGCCCTCCTGTCGATGCTGCTCGAGCACGAGAAGAAGCTGCTCGCGCTGATGAAGAGGCTCGAGGACCGGGACAAGAACGGAGGACTGGATGGGGTGCTCGGGAGCTCTGAGGGGAGAAATGAAGGGCTGGATCATTGACATCTATCCCGACTACGCGACCAACTCCATCGTGTACTGGGTGAGGACGAGGAAGGGACCGCAGAGGATCGTCGACCGCTCTTTCCTGCCGCGCATATTCGTCCACGGGGCCGAGGACCAGCTAACCTCCCTGGAGAAGGCGCTCCCGATACTCGGGCCCGTGAAGTCTGCGACCCGCGTAAGAAAGCGCACGTGGCTTGGGGAGGACGAACGCGACGTCCTCGCGGTGACCATCCGCGACTACCAGAAGGTCGAGGAGGTCGCGCACACGATCGACAACCGCGGGAGGTACAAGGATTTCTCGCTCTTCAACGTTGACCTCAGGTTCAGCCAGCGGTACTTCGCCGAGAAGGACCTCTTCCCCATGGGCCTGCTGGAGTTCCGGCCCAAGCCGCACATGATCGACGACCCCTACGAGATCGACTATGAGGAGCCGCCCCTGGTCGGCGCCGACCTGAAGGTCGTCCCGGAGAACAAGCGCGGGATACCCACCTTCGACGACAAGCTCATCGCGGCCAAGGTCGGCGAACATTGGCTGGACGGCGACGAGGAGCGCATCCTATCCGGCATCCAGGAGACGCTACGCAGGGAGGATCCCGATGTCGTCTACACCGACGACGGGGACAAGTTCTCGATGCCGTTCATGTACAAGCGCGCGAAGGCCATCGGGCTCGACGGGGTGCGCCTGGGGAGGGACGAGGATGGCTCGCAGGAGACCGACAAGAAGGGCAAGTCGTACTTCACCTACGGACAGATCAAGTACAAGCCGCCCTCGTACAAGCTCAAGGGCAGGATACACATCGACCGGTCGAGCTCGTTCATGTACATGGAGAGCGGGCTGAACGGGCTCACCGACCTGTCGCGGATATCCCGGATACCGGTCCAGGAGCTCGCGAGGCTCTCTCCCGGGAGCGCGATCAGCGCTATGGAGGTCGACCAGGCGCTCAGGGACGGGTGCGTCATAATGTGGAAGAAGAACCTGCCCGAGCAGTTCAAGACCGCCGAGGAGCTCGTGATCGCGGACCGCGGCGGGTTCATCTACGAGCCCAAGGTGGGGATACACGACCGCGTGCTCGAGGTGGACTTCACATCGCTGTATCCAAACATCATGGTGAGGTTCAACATCTCGCCGGAAACGGTCATGTGCCCCTGCTGCCCCGAGCCGTCGAGGATCGTGCCCGGCCTGGGGTACCGCATATGCGACAGACATGTCGGGCTGATCCCGAGAGTGCTCAAGCCCGTGGTCGAGAGACGCACCCGGCTGAAGAGGCTCGTCAAGGCCGGAGGCGAGAAGGCGAAGGCGTACAAGGAGCGCGTGGACATCCTGAAATGGCTCCTGGTGACCTGCCTCGATCCCGAAACCGAGGTCCCGTTCAGCAGGCACCGGCGGTTCGACATCAAGCCCGTGGCGGACATCGTGGACAGGTATGCGGGCGGAAGGACCGGCGAGTTCGCGGTCCCCGACGGGCTGCGGCTTTTCGGGGTCGACCAGAAGCTCACACCAGCTCTGAAGACTGCGGTCAGGGCCTTCAGGTTCCCGGCGCCCGAAAGGATGATAGAACTCGACCTCGGCGGTGACCGGCTGAGACTCACACCGGACCACCCGTGCTACGTGCTCCGCGACAGCAAGATCGCCCTCCGGAGGGCCGAGCAGCTCGCCCCCGGGAACATCCTCCCGGCGCTGGGGCCTCTGTACGATGCGCGGGCCCGCAACGGGTCGCCGATGAAGCCGCTGAGGGTGAGGGGGAGACGCAGGGTCCCGTCGTCCAGCGACTCTGTCTATTGCCTGGGGGTCGCCGAGCCGCTGCACGGGTTCGCGTTGGCGAACGGCGTGCTCACGCACAACTGCTTCGGGTACACGGGCTACAAGAACGCGCGCTTCGGGAGGATAGAGTGCCACGAGGCCATCAACGCGTACGGGAGGGAGATCATGGTCCAGACCTCCGAGATGGCCGAGGCCCACGGGTTCGAGATAATCCACGGCATCGTCGACTCGCTCTGGCTGAAGGGCGGCGGGGATCCAGAACGGTTCTGCGAGCACGTGTCCGGACACATCGGGATACCCCTGGAGCCCGAGGGGATCTACAAATGGGTCGTCTTCCTGCCGGACCGGTCCCACGGGGTCGGCGTCCTGAACAGGTACTACGGGATGTTCGAGGACGGGAGGTTCAAGGTCCGCGGGATAGAACTCCGGAGAAGCGACACGACGGACATCGTGAAGGACATGCAGCAGGACCTGCTCGACCACTTCGGCAAGGCGGCGGACTCGCAGCAGTTCGTCGAGCTCATACCTTCCGCGCTGGATGTAGTGGACAAGTATGTCGAGGCGATCAGGTCCGGCACCGTTCCTCTCAACAGACTGCTCATCACGAGGAGGATAACGCAGGCGCTCGGGGATTACAAGCAGTTCAACGACGGCGTCGCCGCTCTAGCGCAGCTTGATGGCGAAGGGTTCGACGTGAATCCCGGAGAGGCGATACGCTACCTAGTGTGCGATTGCAGGAGCAGGGACCCGAAGAAGCGCGTGAAGGTCGACTCGTTCGTCACGGGGGATGAGGAATATGATGCGGAAGTCTACGCCGATCTGTTGCTCCGAGGAGTCGAGGGAATGTTGCTCCCGTTCGGCTACGACATCGAGAGGCTCTCGCAGATTTTCCGGTCGAAGAACCCCCGGAAATGATGCTTCGGGCATTGTGCTAATATCGACATTCCGGGGCGACATGATTATATACCAAAAAGCGAGGTCAAGTATCCCGTCGGGAGGATACTGACCTGAGCAAATTCGGGGTTGCAATGTCCATTTTTGTGCTAGCGGTCTTTGCCAGAGCCGCGGCGCCGGCTACGCTAGTCGTCAGAGGCACCCTGGACTCCGACGGTGACGCACACTCACTAGTCTCGAGAGAAGCTCACAATAAAGGAGGAGGGAGGCCGTCTTGGGCAGGAGGCCCAAAAGCGCTCGTTCTTCTTCCCTGGCCGTCCGAAGAGGATGAGTAGCCAAGGAGAGAGCGCCCAGCCGGGTACTGCAATCGGGGGGAGAAAGGCGGTCCCCCTCCTCTGTATCCCTTCCAGAACGAGCCCGTCTGAAACCCCTTTTAGCTTGTAGGCAATACGTATGGAAAGATCGGTGATGCCATGGACGACCAGTTGGCGCTGGCGATCAGGCTCGCGGTCGCCGTAGTGGCGTTGGTACCGTTCATCGTTTTCCTGGTGTCGTACCTTCGCACACGGATGACCCGACTGTTGTTCGCCGCACTTGGGTTCGGGGTGTTCTTCGTGAAGGAGGTGCTGCTCGCCGCGGGCTTCTTCACAATCGTACTGAATGCGCGAAATCCGCACTCGCCAGTCGTGACACATTCGGCCTTGGAGCTCTTGGAGGGCGCGTTGGACCTGGCCGTTGTCGTGCTGTTCGTTCTGGCCGTTCTATGGAAGCAGAAGCAAGGTGCGTCAGGTGACGGAGAAGCCGGAGCTGGAGACACGAAAGCGAGTGTATGACCTCGTGGTCAACAACCCAGGCGTCCACCTGAGAGAGATCGAACGGCTGACGAACCTTCCCCTTGGTGCCGTTCGATATCACCTGGACCGCCTGCAGCAGGAGGACCTAGTCTTCGTTCAGGAGGATCGCTACTTCAAGCGCTTCTTCCCGAAGGGCAGGATCCCCAACGTCCCCACGGTGTACTTCGCGGTCCTCAGGCAGGAGAGCCTCAGGAAGATCGTCTTGCAGCTCGTGAGCAATCCCGGCTCGAGCCACGCGGCCTTGATGAAGGCGTTGGGCATGCCCGCGTCGACGCTTTCGACCTATCTCTCGTATCTCCTGAGCAAGAACGTCGTCCGAAGGGAGAGGAGCGGCAAGGAGAACCTGTACTACGTGCAGGATGAGGAGAGCATCATGAAGGTTCTCCTCGTATACAGGCCCAACTTCCTGGACAAGCTTGTGGACAACGCCCTCCGCCTGTACCTGGAGAGGACCTAGTCAGCCCAGGAACGAGGCTGCGATCGGCACGAGCAAGCATCCCATCAGCTGGATCCTTCGGACTCCTAGAAGAGGGGTCAGCAGACCGAGCGAGACAGACGATGCCGTCACCACAGCGCCGCGTAACCCCGTCAACGCGAACGCCAGCGACAGGATGAAGGTGAGAGCCGCGACGGTGACCGCGTTCGAGCCCATCAAGTTGCGAACGACCCGTATCCTTCGGTCCAGGAGCCGCAGAACGGAGTGCGAGAAGACCGCCGAAAACAGCATCGCCGTCGCGAGTTCGAGCATGAGCGCGAGGTTCGAAGGCCAAACCGAATTCTCGAGTCCGCTTCCGAGGAACATCTCAATCGAGTCCATCGTGCCGCTGCGAGTCCTGGCGATCGTGAAGAGGGCGCCGAGCGCGAACACCCCGCCGGCGCCCGAGATCGACGAATAGAGCCAGATGAATCTTAGCGATGACGGGATGTCACTTGCCCGAACCGTCTCCCTTGCCGCCGGCATGCAGAGGGTCGCCGCCGAACCTGAAGTCATGCCAGGCATCCAGCCAACGATCGCTCCACCAAGAAGCGAGAGGACGATGTCCTTCCTGTTCGGTGAGTGGATGTCGACGCAAGGAGAACCGGGACGGATATCCCAGACCTGCCTTGAGCCGAGACTGAGCAGCAGGCTCGGCACTCCGAAGAGGCCTGCGAACAGCGGCAGAAGAAGTGCCTCGCGCGGGACGAACCCGTGCTGCCCCCACGGAAGGTCTGGCAAAGGACTCGCGTAGAAATCGGTCTTGAGCACGATCCATCCCAGCAATCCAGATGCGAAGAAGATGAGCGCTCCCCGCAGGACGCGGATGGCCTTCTCTTTTCTCCGTCCGATGGTCCTGAAGGCTTCCGAGAACAGCAAGATGCAGGAGAAGAGGACCACGATCGCGCCCATCGACATCCTCAGCATATCGTAGAAGTTGATGGGCGCACCCATCAGAAAGGACATCGGGATGAGGGCGATTGCGGCGGCGAGGGTGCCTGCAAACGCGCCGTCTGCAGAAGCCCTCACGGCACTGCGTCCGAGACCGCAGCGTGCCAGTCTGTGCGCTGGCAAGACTGACACAGTGTCGCCCGACGGGATCCCCATGTACGTTGACGGGATGGATTCCGAGATCGTGTGGGCGATCAGCGCCGCCGACAGGAAACTCGAGATCGCGAGGCCCGGGGATTCGGACCCCAGAATATCGGAGACCCCTGAGAAGAGACCGACAGACACGCCCGCATATGCGGAAAGAAGGGCCGCGATATTGTTCATGTGCAGTCCCGGGATGAGCCCTGCCAAAAAACCTACGAGCGCGCCGGCGAGGGCGCACGTGCATATGAGCAATAGCAGTAGAGGGTCACTCACAGCGCGCTAACATTACCCAGACATATGCAGCGGCCTGCTACAATTAACATCAAGAATACATTGACCTTAATTCGGCCAACTCCAGACTAGCGTCCGCGGCGACATAACGCATTTGCACTACAGCGTGACAACCTTACCGTCGACTATGTCAACCTTCACGAGGGTCTTGACCGGAATGCCGATCTTCCTCTCGATCTCCGCCTTCTTGTCCGTCTTCTCTACCACGACAAGCACGTCAGTGATCCTGACCCCGATCCTGACAAGTGCTTCGACCAGGGCCCAGAGGGTCCCGCCCGTGCTCACCACATCGTCGACGATTATCACCTTGTCTCCCGGCCTGACGCCGTTGACGAAGAGGGTCGACTTTGAATAGCCTGTGAGCCTCGAGATGTTGATCTCGTCCGGGAGCCCGTACATGCGCTTCCTGACGACATTGAACGGCTTGCCAGTCTTCAGCGATAGCGCCGTGGCCAAGGGAAGGCCGAGCGCCTCGACTGTGATGAAGTAGTCGCAATCGAACTTGGAGATTTGGCACATCGCATCAACGATCTCATTCAACATAGACGGCTTGACCTTCGGTATCCCGTCCGTTATGGGATTCACGATGTAGTCGTAGTCCCCGCGCTTGACGATTGCTGATTCACGCAACGATGCCTTCAATTCCTCCAGAGCCATCCTATCCTCAACCTGTCCTGCCACCATCACTTCTTAACGCCCGGGCCCGTGCACGAACCCTCGCACATGTCCTTGCTCTCGGTGCTCTTGCAGTTCACGAGCGAGTAGACGTCGTACCTGTCGTGGAGGTACTCCCTCCCGTGAAGGTACCCAAGCTCGACCAAGAACCCCATTGCGACGACCTTCCCGCCCAACCTCTCGACTAAGTGGGCGTTCGCCTTCGCAGTGCCGCCCGTCGCCAAGAGGTCGTCGATCAGGAGAATCCTGTCACCGTGCTCGATCGCGTCCTCTCGGATCTCGATCGTGTCGGACTCGTACTCCTTGCTGTAGTCCAGGGACTCGACGCGAGGGGGCAACTTGCCCTTCTTCCTGATAGGCACGAACCCGACCCCGAGCTCATGCGCCACCGGCGCCCCGACGATGAACCCCCGCGCCTCGTTCGATACGACGACGTCGATCTCCATGTCTCTGAAATGGTCTGCGAGCTTCTTGACGCAGTCTCTGAACGCGTGCCTGTCCTTCAGCAGAGGGGTGATGTCCCAGAACACCACTCCCTTGAACTCCGGCACGCGCCGTATCTTCGACTTGAGGTCCATCTCACGCAACCCTGGTCTGAGGCCTGGGGATTCCGGCCCCTTCAGCCATTACCCTATGAATCTTGGTACTTTAATTTTCTCCTTTCACATCGGCCACAGACTCGCGCGAACCCCGGTCGGGGACAATAATAAGAACCAGTAAGGGCTCCTCAATCCGGAGAATGAAAATGGCTGCTCTCCAAGGGACGATTGCAATAGCCCCAGGCGTGTTCTGGGTGGGCGCGAAGCATGATAACCGAAGGCTGTTCGACGCCCTGATACCGCTGCCTCACGGCACTAGCTACAACGCGTATCTGATCAAGGGCCAGAACAAGACTGCTCTCATAGACACGGTGAACCCCGGGTTCGAACAGCAGCTGCTGGACAAGATCTCACAGCACGTGAACCCGGAAGAGATCGACTACGTAATCATGAATCACGCGGAGCCCGACCACGCGAAGGCCATCCCGAACGTGCTCGCGGTCGCCATGAACGCGAAGCTCCTGACCGGGGCGAAGGGCAAGGAGGCCGCGATGATGTACTTCGACGTGTCCCCCGACCGCATCACCGTGGTGGACGAGACGACCAAGATCGACCTCGGGGGGAAGACCCTGAGCTTCATCGACGCCCCCTGGCTGCACTGGCCGGAGACGATCTTCACGTACCTTCACGAGGACGGGATACTGTTCCCGTGCGACTTCTTCGGGTCGCATGCGGCCGTCGGGGAGTTCTATGCGGACGAGTACGGCAACGAGAGGGCAGTCGACCTCGCGAAGCTCTACTTCGCGGAGATAATGATGCCCTTCCGGAAGAACGGGCTGAACGCGATGGAGAAGCTGAAGAAGTTCGACTTGAAGATGATTGCGCCATCGCACGGGTTCATCTGGAGAGACCCGAAGGTGATCATGGACGAGTACGCCAAGTGGGACGGCGAGAAGATGGCAAAGAGGGTCCTGATAGCGTACGTGTCGATGTGGGGGAGCACCGAGAAGATGGTCCGCCTCATGCAGCAGGACCTCGTCAAGCAGGGAGCCAACGTCATGATCTACGACCTCGCATCGACCGGGGTAGCGGAGGTCGCCAAGGAGCTCGTGGACACGCCGATACTCGTGCTAGGGGCGCCTACCGTGCTGAATGGCATGCACCCCGTAGGCGCCTACGCGGCGATCCTGGTCAAGGCCCTCAGGGCCCCGACGAAGTACGCCGTCTTCCTCACGTCCCACGGGTGGGCCGGGGGTGCGGTGAAGCAAATCCAGGAGATACTCTCCGGCACGAAGATCGAGATCCTCGGGGTCGTAGACTCGAAGGGTCCGCCGAGGGAGGCCGAGCTGTCACAGGTGACAGACCTCGCGGACAAGATCATGGAGAAGCTGCGCGAGTTCTGAAGGCCGCAGAAACCTTTTCCGTCTTCTTCAATATGCCGACCTGATGGTGTATCCGCGCGAGGTGCTCAACCGGCTGAAGTGGACAGAAGGAGAGTCCCTGGCCGAGGCGAGGATTTGGTACGTCCACAGAGGGGCGCCGGACGACCTGATGGAGATCAGCGGTTCGGTAATCAGGTCGCTCGAAAGAGGTTTCTTCGAGACGGATGAGGCGATGATCCCCTATCACCGCATAGTGAGGATAGAATACAGGGGGGAAACCCTGTTTCTCAGAACCCCTAGAAAGGCGCCCACAAAGAGTCCGTAGCTGGCTAGTTCGGAAACCTATATCTACGCCCTGGCCCTCCCCGCTCACGATGGAGCTCCTCTGGTTGCCGTTCTCCATTGCCACGATCCTGTTCTACGGCTTTGGTCAGGTCTTCGCGAAGGAGACGAGGTCGAACGTCTCTTCGGCAAACCTGCTGCTCATCCTCGGGGCCAATGTATTCGTCATTGGCATCGTGTACTTCGCAGTCTTCCGAGACCCCACCTCCTACCCGATGGAGACATGGTTGCTCGCGGGTGTGGCCGCAGCCTTGTCCGGTGGGGGCTACATAGCGTTCTACGAGGCCATCAAGCACGGGAAGGTCAGCATCGTGGGAACGATCATCGGCGCGTACGCGCCCTGGACCGTCTTCCTGGCGTTGGTCTTCCTGGATGAGTCTATGAGCCTTGCCGAGGGCATCGGAGTCGCGCTGGTGGTCGGCGCAATGCTCGTGTTCACCTATGGGGGCGAGAACGGCGACAGGAAGACCGAGATGCTCGGGCTGGCATTCGCCATCGTAGCGTTCTTCTTCTTCGGCACGTCGGCAGCTCTCGCCAAAGACGTGATGAATGACATCGGCCCGACGAACTTCATCGGAGTCTACTCCCTCGTATGCCCGGCTCTTTATGCGGCCTACTGGGTGACGACCCAGAGAGGGAGCTTCGAGATGCCCAAGTCCAACAAATGGATCCTCGAACTGTCCACGCTGTGCTTCGCATCCGGTGGGATCGCCTACTACCTCGCGATACAGAGCGGCAACGTGTCCATCGTCACTCCGGTCACCAACATCTATCCGCTGCTCACGATTGCGGTCGCCAAGTTCAGGCTGAGGGAGAGTCTCACTCTGAGACAATACGGGGCGCTCGCGATGCTCATCGTGTCCATCGTGCTGTTCTCGTTCTAGATGCTCCGGGGCTTCCCGTCCGAGAAGATGATCCTGTCCCTGACCCTCTGGTCCGGCACCGTCCTCTGGGGTATGAGCTCCGTGACGATCTCGATGTCATCCCTAAGAATGCTCTTGGCCACCTTGTTGCCCAGGGTCTCCTGGACTTGGTAGATGCCCGCGGAATTCGACATCTCGACGTATATCTCGATGAGCTTCGTCTGGCCCTTACGGATCTCCACGTTCTCGATCGACAGCGCGGAGATCGAGTGTATGTCGTGCTTGCCAAGGTCGTACGAGAGCCTCCCACGGCCCTTCGTGATGTCGCAGCCGTCAGCGATGACCACGATCGCGCTCTCCATCGTGAGCGCGTTCTCAGCCTCGTCATGGGAGTACAGGATGTGGAGGATCTGCTCGAGGACGGCGGTTCTCTTGCCCTGGTCCGGGTAGACCGATGGGAGGAGCCGTTCGAGAATGGATTTGCCTAGTATGAGGCTGAGCATCTCGTGCTCCTCTCTGTGTATTGCGTTCCCGATGTCGTGCATGTAGCCGCCAACGGTCACTATCAGGTGCGCGTCATCCTCCGTCATCCCGAGCCCCGTCATCGAATCCAGAGGCAGCTCTCGGCTGTCGATTATTATCCGCAGAAGCTTCAGCGCGTTCGCAGCCGTGATTCTGGCGTGGATAGGTCCGTGGTCGTTGTAACCCAGCTTCTTAACGGCGATGTAGTTAGCGAGGTTGAGGTAGTTGTTGGTCTCCGCATCATCTTGCAGGATCCGGAACATCTTCAGGGCGTTCGGGCAGTTCCTGAGCCCCTCGTTGATGGTCTTTATCGACTCTTCGTCCAGGGTCTTGTAAGATGACGGCATCCGGAGGCCGTACAGCAGGCCCCTGTCAAACACCTCTTCCGCCAATAGCATCACCCGATGGCCTCGAATAATCAGGCGAGGTATATTGAACCATTGCCTTCCCGATGTTGGGTCATCAAGCTTTTGTGCTCGCAAAGTCTTCACGCGGCCGACCAATGTCATACATCGAAGAGCTGGTCTCATCCCTCGGCAGGGAGAAGGTCCTGACCGACCCGTCGGAACTGTTCGTATATGGCGCAGACTGGAGTCCCAGGACGCCGGAGGAATTCCGTCCGCCGGACGTGGTCGTCCTCCCCAGGACCACCAAGGACGTCCAGCGCATAATCAAGATCGCCTTCGAGCACGAGGTCCCGGTCACCGCCGGAGGGGGCCTCACGGGGATGCTGGGAGGCGCGGTCCCTCTCTTCGGTGGCATCTACATCGATACGACCACCATGAACTCAGTCGTCGAGGTCGACCAGAGGAACCAGACGGTCCGAGTCCAGGCCGGGGCGACGCTGCAGGAGGTCAACGACGCGGTCAACCCCTACGACCTGTGGCTTCCGCACCAGCCTGAGTCGAAATGGGTCAGCACGGTGGGCTCGGCGATCGCGTGCGACAACGACTCGACTTTCGGCGTCAGGTACGGCAAGATCCTCGGGTGCCTCCTCAGCGCGGAGATCGTGACGGGCACGGGAGAGATAATCGAGCTCGGCCACCGCAAGGCGCACTTCACATCGTCGGGGTACAAGCTGAAGGACCTGTTGGCCGGGAGCGAAGGGACCCTGGGAATAATCACGGAGGCTACGCTCAAGCTCGAACCCATTCCCGCGACTCGCAGGGTCGACATGCTCGTCTTCCCCCGCATGGGAGCCGCCGTGGACTATCTCAACAGGCTGCTCAAGGCTGGGCTGTGCATCGAGGCGGCCCATATCAACTGCAAGCGCAGGCTCAAGTTCTACACGCACAGCTACGTCCAGAAGTTCGGGAAGGAGCCAGAGATCCCGGCATGGGCGGAGGCGCTCCTGGCGATAGCGTTCGCAGGCGACCCCGAGGTCGTCGAACTGCAGAGAGCCCATGCGCTGAGAGTGGCGAAGGAGTTCGAGGCGCAGCTCGTTGAGGAACGAGAGATCGTCGATGCGTGGTGGGCGTCCAAGTATACCCTGGAGTTCGAGCCTTTCAAGCAGAAGTGGCCGGATTCGCAGAAGCAGAAGAAGTTCGGAGCAGCGGACCCCGGGGTGCCGGTCGGCAGGCTCGAGGAGTTCTACCACAAGTTCATCCAGGTGGCCGAGAAGAACAACCTCGAGATCATCGGGATGAACGCCTACCTGGAGCATCCGAACAGCATCGGGTTCTCTCTGTCATGCGCGGTGTTCGTCGATTACAGGAACCCAGATGAAGTCAAGAGGTTCAGAGCCTTCCACGACGAGCTGAGCAGGCTCGCGGTCTCCTTCGAGGGGACCATGAGCACATTCATGAGCGACACCTACCAGAAGGCGCCGTATCTCGATCTCGAGCACGGCCCGTCACTGAGGTACATGAGGGATGTCAAGAGACTGTTCGACCCGAAGGGGATCTTGAACCCGGGGAAGAAGTTCCGCAAGGAGGAGCGCGGATGAAGGCCCTCGAGGAGTTCAAGGACGAGCTCGAGACGTGCTTCGGGACCTCATGCGGTTTCTGCGAACGTGGATGCCCGGTCTACCAGACGATGAAGGTCAAGACACTGAGCATGAAGGGTCGCAACAGGACGATGCTCGGGCTCATCCAGGGCAGGTTTGAGATCACTCCGGCCGTTGTCCAAGCAGCGTTCGAGTGCACTCTGTGCGGGAACTGCGACCGGTGGTGCGCGCTGAAGAACACGGAGCACACGCGGGCCTTCAGAGAGTATCTCCTCAGGCACGGGGTGGAACCGATGAAAGAGCACTCGTCCATCGCGTCGAGCATCCGCAACTACGGCAACCCCTGGTTCCAGCCGAGGAGCGCACGCGCGAGATGGACGAGGGGGCTGGACATCCCGAAGGCAGCGCCTGGGCAACAGGATGTCCTGTTCTTCGCCGGATGCACCTCAGCGGTCAACAAGCCACTCAACAGGGGGCTAGTCGCCGGAGCGAGATTGCTGCAGAAGGCCGGCATCAAGTTCGCGACGATGGCCCAGGACGAACCATGCTGCGGGTCGACGCTGCTGAGGATCGGGCAGAAGCATGCCTACGAATCGCTCGCCGATGAGAATGTGAAGAAGTTCGAGGGGCTTGGGGTGACTAAGATACTCACGACGTGCCCAGGCTGCTACACGACCCTCAAGAAGTCACTGGAGGAGCGCGGCTCGAAGATACAGGTGCAGCACCTGTCACAGGAGATCGCGGGGCTGATCAAGGACGGGAAGATAGGGGTCAAGAGGAGCCACGAGAAACTCACGTATCACGATCCCTGCCACCTCGGCAGACTCGGAGGCGTGTTCGACGAGCCGCGAGAGATACTCAAAGCGGTCGCAGACCTCGTCGAGATGCCCAACAACCGATACGAGTCGAAATGCTGTGGGGCAGGTGCTGGGTTGCAGTCCGCGTTCCCGAAACTGTCGAAGGACCTCGCAGCGAAGCGCGTCGCGGAGGCGAAATCCACTGGAGCGAGCGCAATCGTGACCTCGTGCCCGTTCTGCGAGACGCAGCTCAAGACGGTTCCGGGCACGAAGGTCCTGGACCTGTTCGAGTTGCTCCTCGACTCCGTGGGCGAGAAGAACAGCAACTCAAACGGCCGCAACACGCCTAAGTGATGAGCTCGTAGGTGATGCGCTCCCGGTCCTTCCCCTTGTTCTCGCGCTTGGTGATCTTGACGCTGCCGATTTCAGCCAAGGACCGCACGTGAGTCCCGGCACATGGACACACGTCGAACTCCCCTGCTTTGACAACCCTGAGCTCGCGGACGGACTTCGGGAGCAGATCGAGATTGGCCCTCTGCGCATCGACGCGCTTCTCCAGCGATTCGCGGTCCTCCTTGCAGATCTCCACCTTGGCCCCAGTGGCTAGGATCTCGTTGCATCGTCGCTCCACATCCGCGATCATCTCGTCCGTGAACTTCACCGGGGCGAAATCAATCCTCGAACGGTCGTGGTATATCTGGTTGCCGACGGTCCGGGCCTTGTAGAAATCGTATACCACGCCGGAGACGATGTGCTGAGCGGTGTGCATCCTCATGTGGGCGTACCGCTTCTCCCAATTGACGACGCCGTGCACTTGGTCGGGAATGATGTCCGGATTCTGGACGAGATGGTGCTTGATGCCGTCCTTCTTCGTCACCTCCCTCACCTCGGCCTTCCCGCCCGGCCACTCCAGCCAGCCGGTGTCGGACGGCTGGCCTCCGCCCAAGGGATAGAAGGCGGTCCTGTCGAGGACCACGTAGTCGAATCCTCTCTCGACGACCCTCGCATCGAATTCTTTGATGTAGTTCGAGTCCGCATCCTTCATGTAGAGCAACTCGGTCTCTGTCATGTCAACACCTTGCGCGAAGAGGAAACGAGAGGACGACGAAATAGTTTTCAGTTGGAAGCCGCTCCGCCTCTCCAGCGCCACCCTCTTATAGCGCGGAATCGATGCTCTTTCGGAGGAAGAGCCTTGGGAATTCGTGGGAGGGTTCTGTCACAGTTCGCAGCAATCCTCGTCGTGTTTTCCCCGCTGGCGCTGGCCTGCAACGCAGGCTCGGCAGAGGACAGTGCGGTCGTCGTGACCACGGACAAGGTGATCTACTCGCCCGGAGAGTCAGTGGCCATCAATGTCTCACTGGTGGAGCCGATCTTCGCCAGCTTCAGCTCTTCCTGCCAGAGCTACTTCGTGGTCGAGGACCAGTCCGGGGAGCACATCTACGATCTGAGACTTCATGTGGGCTATTGCCAAGTCCTCACCTATCTAGTGGGTCCCAAGTCCTTCCTTTTCGCCTGGAACCAGAAGGATGATACAGGTCACTGGGTCTCTGACGGAACTTACAACGTGTCCGGGTTCATCGCAGGATATCATCCGATGGACGACCCGATTGCTGGAGACTACACTTCCATAACGATCGGCGAGCAGCCATCATCCGTTGCAGTCGCATCGTACGCCGTCAACTTCGTTCAGGGCTGGAACTCCTTCTCACTGCCTCTTCTGGCCCCGAACTACACTTCGGACTCACTCGGCCTGCCTTCGGGGAGCATCGTTGTATCATGGGACTCAGTGAATCAGCACTGGGGAAAGACATTCATAGTGGGCTCTTCGCCCCCTTCGTTCGCTTTCCCGATTGCTTACGGTGTGGGATACTTCGCGTATGTGGCCGCCGCTTGCAGTGTGACAATATACGGCCAGCCGGGCACGCCCCATTACGAATGGATCGTACCCTCGTGGGGCGGATGGGTCCTCGCCGGCTTCCCGCAAGGGCCAATCCGCGTAAGTGACTTCGTCGGCACGATCCCTGGAATCTCCCTGGTCGTATCGTACGACGCTTCGACAGGGATGTACATCACGTATGTCGCCGGAATGCCCATCAACGACTTTGCGTTGCTCCCTGGCATCGGATACTGGATCTACATCCCCAGAAGTATCACATGGCCTTGAATCTCGCGGATCAGAAGGAGTTGTGGGAACGGTCGCCAAGGCCGTCCCACGGATGAGTTTGGCCCTCGATTCGGCTACTCTTTGGGCGCGCCGCAGTTCGGACACGAGTGCATGAACATCGGGTACTGCACATTGCAGTTCTTGCACCTGACCATCGGCGTCTGGTGCGCGTGGTACGGCTGCTGACCCGGGGCCGCCTCCGTCTGGGCCGGCTGCACCGGCGCGGGCTGAGGCGCCGCGGGCGGTGCACCCTGCGCTGGGGCATAGGGAGGCATCTGGGCGCTCACCTGTCCCTGAGCATAAGGCTGGTACCCGACGGGTGCCTGGGCCGCTAGCCCGTCGCTTATCTTGGCATATGCGAGGATCATCAGGAGGGCCGGGAGGATGAACCCGACCAGTCCGAATATGATCCACACGATGCTGTCGTTCTTCGCGTCGACGAACCTGCCCTGGTCGATTGCATCGATGACCGTCCGCTTCATGAAGTACCCGGCGACGCCACAGATGATCATGGCGAAGAACGCGATCACCGCGACCACGAGGTTCCCTATCCTGTCGAAAGCGAGTACTAGGAACACGATGGCAAGGACGAACCAGACGAACGCCGTGATGAAGAACATGATCTGTCCCCACCACGCGAACTTCCTGCCCTCGGCGATGTCACGCGGGAGCCATGGGGGTGTTCCCGGGTGAGCTAAGACTGTGCCAATCGGAATGCTGCTCATCAACAATGCCTCCTCTATTCATCCCTTCTGCAACCGCCTCATCGGCGGCCTCACCTCGAATATCGTGCCGACCATATATATGCTTTTGTAGAATTAAGTCTGGACTCACGTCCTCAGGAGACGGACGCGCTGAATCTGTCGACCTCTTCGATGGCCTCGATGACCATGGATGGCGACACGTGGAAAGGCATGCTCGACATCGAATCGTTCGGGTCGCACGCCTTCTGCGCGGCGATCGGCAGCTCGCTCCGGTCGAGCCTCCCGAGCTCCGCGAGCGAAGTGGGCAGCCCTACGGCCTTGCACCACCTCATCACGCGCTCGATATCGGCCATCGGCCTCTTCTCGATGAACATCTGTACCAGAACGCCGAACGCCACGATCTCCCCGTGCTTCCGCGCGACCCCCTTCATCGCGGTGATCCCGTTATGTATCGCGTGGGCCGCAGCACATCCTCCGCCCCCGAACCCGAATCCGCTCTGGAGCTTTATGGCCTCGACCACGGCCTCGACCGCGTCCGTGATCCTCCCGGTCTCGACGTCCTTCTTGGCCTGGATCCCGTGCCTCATCAGCGTCTCGAAGCACTTGAGGTTGACCTCGAGCGCGGCATCCGCCGCCAGCTCCGGGCCCCTCCTGTCCCTCTCGGCCTTGGCGTGGGCCGGCTTCTCGAAGGCCGCCGCAAGGGCGTCGCCCATGCCCTGGACCAGGAACTGGACTGGTGCGGTCCCCACGATGTCCGTGTCGACCAGCACCAGGACGGGTGCTCGGGAGAGGTACAGGTCCTTGACGAACCTGTGCTCCTCGTCGAATATCACCGCATCCGCCATCCCGTCCGCGTTGGTCGCGCACTGCGTCGGGACGGATATGCACGGCACCCTGAGCTTCTCGGAGACGGCCTTCGCCGTGTCCACCGCCTTGCCGCCCCCGCAGCCGATAATGACGTCCACATCGAGGTCTTCGGCCCGGGAGGCGATCCCGTTGATCTTGGCCAGGGTGCACTCGGAGACGGTGTCGTCGAACCCGCAAAGGGGGGTCCCGGCCGCCAAGAGGCTCGCCTGGACCCTCGCCTTCACCTTGGAGAAGGCCGTCCTGCCGCTCACCACGAAGGGTCTCTCTCCGTATTGTTTGAGCAAGGTCCCCAGCTGGCTTATCTGCCCTGCCCCCTGTACGTATTTGGACGCGAAAATTACCTTCCGGACGCCGCTCTCTGGCATCGTTGCACACCTCCCGAGAACAATCAGGCCCTTGGTTGCGGCCATGGCCTCCGGGCATTTCAAAGTTGCGCAGTCGACTTCTGGGAGGGGCCTCATGCCCCCTTCTGGCAGTGTCTAAGGGGGGTTGTCAGGAAAGACATAAGTAGGGTGAGGTAATAGCAGGAATCAAGAGACAAGACGACTAGACACTAGTGCAGTTCTGTTCTGGACTGTGAAGCCGATGAAATACGACGACTACAAGAACATATATTCTCAGTTGAAGAAGCCTGATGACATAGACTTCCTCGCGGACAGGCTCAAGCTCGACCGCGAATTCCTCTTCGTGCTCTACACGCAGCGGACCGTGCGTGACGCCACGAGGCGGTTCTATATCGTGAAGAAGGACATCAAGAAGATTGCGAAGGAGTGGAGGCGCGGGACCTCGATCTCGAGGTTGGCCCGCAGCATCAACTTCCCGCCGGTCCTCCTGGGCCTGATGCTGGCCGCGGAGATCAACCTGCCGAGGAAGCAGTTCTGGAAGTACGTCCGCGACCCGGGCTCGTGCAGAGACAAGCGCCTCAGGAAAGAGCTGGCCGAGATTGCGGAGCAAGACCTGATCTACTCACCCAAGGGCTCCCAGCTGCAGGCCGAGCGAGGGCAATGGGGCGAGAAGAGGCTCCAGGACTGGCTGGACCAGAGGAGCCTCACGTACCGCACCGAAGCCGACCTGAGGGCGACGCACAAGAAGACCCCGGACTGCCTCCTGGACAAGCCGATCCAGATCGACGGGCAGAAAGTCCACTGGATAGAGTCCAAGGCCTCCTTCGGGGACGAGATCGAGCTCCGGAAGAACGTGAGGAGGCAACTGAAGCCTTACACCGAGATGTTCGGGACGGGAGCGGTGGTCTACTGGTTCGGGTTCGTCGAGGGGATAGAGCCCCCGGAGGGCGTCCAGCTCCTGCCAGGTACCTACTTCGACGAGAACGGCCACTAGGACCCTGCGAGAGCGAAAGGCAAACGTTATTAGCTTTTGACAAGGATAGTTTCCAGCATGGCCGAGGGGCCGGTGAAGTACATTTCCGCTGGGGACCTCGAGAAGTACGCCTACTGCCCCCTCAACTTCCTTCTGAGCCTGCAGTACGACAAGCACAGGGAGGACCTCGATCACGGCATCGAGGAGCATGAGAGACTGGGGAAGACTCTGTGGAAGATAGACTCGGAGGAGAGGACTGCACGCCAGTCCGAGAGGGTCGTGTTCTGGTGGGCAGTCGCGGCTACCCTGTGCGCGGTCATAGGCCTCGAGCTCCTCCCCCTCGAGAACGCCTTCACCATTAGCCAGATCCTGGGGATCGTCGCGCTGATCTGGGTCCTGGCCGCATCGTTCTTCCTGTACAAGGCGTCGAGGACCAAGATAGACAGTCTCGTCATGAACTACGAGAGGCTCATACTCGGTTTTGCGATCGTGGCCGTCGTCATCGGTGTCAACTCGGTGGCGTTCCTATTCACCGACGTGAAGCTAGCCGAGATCCTGGAGGCGGTGGCCATCATATGGCTCGTCGGGGCGTCGTACTTCCTCTATCGCTCCCTGAGGTCGACCGAGATCGTGGACGCCCTCAGGAATGAGTTCAGGGTCAAGGGGAAGATCGAATACATCGACATGGACCAATCCAAGGTCTTCAAGTCCGAGAGGTACGGCCTCACGGGACGGCCGGACTACATCATCAAGCTGAAGGACCAGCTGATCCCGGTGGAGGAGAAGAAGGGGCGGACGCCGCGGGGACCGCTCTTCTCGCACATCCTGCAGATTGCCGCTTATTGTCTTCTCATCGAGGAGACCAACGGGACGGCCCCCTCCCACGGGCTCCTCAAGTACCCGGAACACGAGCACGACATCGAGTACAACGAAGACCTCAAAAAGGTCCTCCTCGAAAAGCTGGAAGAGATGCGCGGGGTCATCGCGAAGCAGGACGCGCACCGGAACCACAACAGGCCGGGGAAGTGCCTCAACTGCTCGCGGCGCGAGGTCTGTCCAGAGCGCCTCGCCTGAGGATCACTCGACGGTGACGGTCTTCGCGATGTTCCTCGGCTTGTCTATGGGGCAGTTCCTCGCCTTCGCGAGATAGTACGCCCACAGCTGGAGGACGACGATCACGGGCACGGGGCTGAAGACCGGGGGTATCTCGCGGATCCCGACGACCTCGTCCGCGAACTTCGGGAGCTCCGTGTCGTTCTGGAAGCCAATCGCTATGACCGGGGTCCCACGCGCGGAGACCTCGCTGATGTTCCCGAGCATCTTCTCGTACGTGTGGTCCCGGACCGCGATCGCGACGACCGGGGAGTCCTTCGAGATGAGCGCCAAGGGCCCGTGCTTCAGCTCGCCCGCGGGGAACCCCTCCCCGTGGATGTACGAGATCTCCTTGGTCTTGAGCGCCCCCTCGAGCGCGATGGGGTAGTTGATGCTCCGGCCGATGAAGAACATGTCCCTCGCCGCGGCGAACTTCTCCGCGAGGGACCTGATGTCCTCCGCCTGGTTCAGGACGTCCTGGACGTGCCTCGGGAGGTCCCTGAGCGCGCCGATCATGGTCCGCCTCGCCTGCGCCGTCAGCGACCGGTTCTGCAGGCCAAGCTCCATCGCGAGCAGGTAGAGCGCGACCAGCTGGGTCGTGAAGGTCTTCGTCGCCGCCACGCCGATCTCGGGCCCGGCTCTGGTGTAGATCGTGTGGTCGACCTCGCGCGTGATCGCGGAGCCCACGACGTTCACGATCGCGACGGTCTTGTTCCCGCGCTTCCGGGCCTCCCTCGCGGCCCCGAGCGTGTCAAGGGTCTCGCCGCTCTGCGTGATGAGCACGACGAGCGGGTTCTCCCTGGACACGGACGAGTAGCGGTACTCGGACGATATCTGGACGGTCGTCGGTATCTTCGCGAGCTCCTCGATGATGTACTTCCCGACCAGGCCGGCGTGATACGACGTTCCGCACGCGACGATCTTCACGCTGGAGAAGTGGTCCCCCTGGAAGAACGCCTCGGGCTCGGTGGACTCTATCCTGCCGAGGAGCGAGTCGTGGATGGCATCGGGCTGCTCGAAGATCTCCTTCAGCATGAAGTGCGGGTAGCCGCCCTTCTCAGCGTCCTCGAGGCTCCACATGACCTTCTGCGGCTCCCTCTGGACCGCCCTGCCCTCCTGATTGAGTATCGACACCGAGTCCTTCGTGACCCTGACGACCTCCCCGTCCTGGACGTACACCATCCGGTTGGTGTACTTCAGGAGGGCGGTCACATCGCTCGCGAGGAAGTTCTCCCCGTTCCCGAGGCCGACGACGAGCGGGCTCTCCTTCCTCGTCGCGACGAGCTCCTCGAGGCCATCACGGACGACCACGAACGCGTAAGTCCCCTCGACCTTCTCGAGCGCCCCCTGGACGGCCTTCACGAGGTCCCCCTTGAACTCCGCCTCCACAAGATGGGCGAACACCTCGGAGTCGGTCTCCGTCGTGAACTTGTGCCCCGCCTTCTCGAGGGACTCCTTGATGTCCATGAAGTTGCTGATGATTCCGTTGTGCACGACCGCGAGCTTGAACGTGCAGTCCTGGAGCGGGTGGGCGTTCTCAGTCGTCGGCTTTCCCTGCGTGGCCCACCTCGTGTGGGCGATCCCGACCGGCCCGGCCATCCTCGGCATGGATCTCTCGAGCACGGCGATCTCCCCTGCGCTCTTGAACACCTGAAGATGGCTGCCCACGACCGCGACCCCCGCGGAATCGTACCCGCGGTACTCCAGCCGCTTCAGGCAGTCGATGAGGATGGGCTGCGCATCCCGCCCTCCAGCGTAGCCAACTATGCCGCACATCAGAGATACATCCTAAGTGACGAGTGACCTGTTCGGAAGGTTCCTGGTTATCTTCGCCCCGCTCGAGACCTTGCACCCAGCGCCTATGATCGTCCCGGGCTCGACCGTCACGGCCGTGCCGAAGATCGTGTCCTCGCCCAATATCGACCCCATGTGCGGGACCTTGAAGAACTCGTCCGCGATGTTCACATAGGCCTCCGCGCCGGCCCCCATGAGGTGCGACTGCGACTTCACGCCGTACCCGAGCACGCAGTGGGACAGGTACGAGTGCGCCCCGATGCTGCAGTTGCTCATCAGGATGCTGTTCTTCACCATAGTGTACGGTTCGATCGTCACGCTGTTCCCGATGCTCGTAGAGGGGAACACGGTCACGTTCGGGCCTATCTCGCACCCCTCGCCGATCAGCACAGGTCCGTAGATGGTCGTCCCCGCGCGTATGACCGTCTCCGCGCCGATCCCGACCGGCCCGTTGAGCACAACCTGGGGCTCGATTTTCCCCGCGGTGCTCACGGCGAGGTTCTCAAGCGCCGCCGCGTTCAGCTCCAGCAGGTCCCACGGATAGACGGCATCGATCCACAGGCCGTCCGAGAACACGGGCGCGACGGCCCCGGCGCTCAGGCTGGCCTGCACCGCGTTGCTGAGCCCGTACTCCCCGGCCGCGATGCGCTCGTCTATGAACTCGAAGATCCTGTCGCTCAGGCAGTACATCCCCGTGAGGATGATGTTCGATATCATCTCCTGGGGCTTCTCGACGACCCCTTTGATGGTCCCGCGCTCGAGAGTCACCACACCGTACTTGGACGGGTTCTCGCTCTCTACAACGAGCGCGCTCGGGCACTGCCCCGAGCCCAAAAGGTCCCCGACGGCCCGCTTGTCCACGATGTTGTCCCCGGGCAGCACCATGAAATTCCCGCTCAGGCGGTCCTTCGCGCACAGAAGCGCGTGCCCGTTCCCCAGCTGCTTCTCCTGCACCACGTACTCGATCCGCGCGCCGAACTTCCGGCCGTCCTCGAAGTGGCTCATGATGCGCTCCTTCCGGTACCCGACCACCATCACGATCTCCCGCACGTCGTTCTTCACGAGCGCGTCCACCACGTACTCGAGCACCGGCCGGTTCGCGACGGGTATCATCACCTTCGGCTCCGAGACCGTCAACGGCCGGAGTCGCATGCCCTCCCCGGCGGCTAGCACCACAGCCTTCATCAGAACTCCGAAAAGCTACATGATTGCGGCCTCTTAAGCCTTTCCAGCACGGGCCAGCAGCTCACTCGTCGCTCTCCTCTTCCTCGTCAATCTGCCCGTAGATGGCCCGGTTCTTCGCCTCGACCCGCGTCGGCGTCGCCTCCTCGAAAACGTCGCACTCGCACCGGATGCGCGTGATCACATCCTTCCGGACGCAGTAGCCGATGCCGGGTCCCCACCCCTCCTCGGGCCGCGGGTCCCAGTGAAGACAGACGGGGCACAGCTGCCTCAGCGGCTTGCCGGTTTCGCACGTCGGATGAAGAGGCACGCATCGTACGTAGCGTACGGCCTATATCACGATTTCTGTGAGGCGGTTCGGGACTCGCACCGTAGCCTAAGTGCATTGCCTGAGCCCATCTGGCTGGACGACCGAGCGCTCCCCGAGAACATGGCCAGGGGGACGCGCGGGGCATACAGGAGGGAGGACCGGGTCGCGCTGCCGCCGGAACTCCAGAAGGAACTCGTCGAAAAGGCGGCTGCGAAGTTCGGGAACTGCCAGGAGCTCGCGAAGCATCTGGATATTCCCAAATCGTCGGTGCACTACTACAGAGTGGGAAGACTCACTTTGCCATTGTCCATAATCCAGAGGATGCAAGAGATCGCAGGCGACAGAGCGCTATCAGACCGAATAAGCGCATTTGGTATTGAGAAGGATCGAACCTGGGCAAACGAGCACGCAGCAAGCGTCTTCAGAGAGATGTGCAGGGACCGACTGAGATTGCCTACCGTTAACGAACTTGAACGAGACGCTTGGCTCAGAAGGAGAGCGGCTTCTTTGATCTCCTATGTCCTTGCAGAGGGATCTGTTTGGATCAAGGGAAATCGATACGATGAGGGGATTGTGAACGTGACTTTCGCCGACCATGAAGAGGACCTGTACAGACACTTCCAGCAGCTCTGCCGAGACGTCTTCAACTACAGCCTTGGCAATCCGCAGCCGCCTGGAAACGGCGCGAAGGCGGTCAGAGGCTTCATCTACTCCACGTTCGTGGCGCAATGGTCGTTGGCAACGGAGTTCCGGTTGGGGACAAGTCATCGCATGAAATCCACTTTCCCAAATGGATCCTTGACGCCAAGGATAAAGAAACCCTTGTCTCTGCAATACAGCCATGGTGCGATGGCGAAGGGAGCGTCACTGGACGCGGATCCCGAAGGCCTGGATTCTCGATTTCACAATCGCGTCACTCGAGTATCGATTTCGGGACCGCCATGGGCGTCCCATTTCGAAGGGACGTCCCAAAGGGGGCTATGAGTGCGATGAACGTGTACGGCACCAATCTGCTTGATCTCTGCAGAGCTCTCTTCAGAAGCGAGATCCTCGAAGATGTGAAAAACCTTCTCAAGAAGCTAGGTTACCATCCGCGGATGGACATAGACCGTATTCACCTCAAGGATGATGGATATTGCAGCTGCGTCTGGAGCACTCAGCTGGGAGGATTTGATGCCCAGACGCTGGCTTCGAACGGTCTGATTATCCAGCGCCGGAAGATCCATCAGCTGCGAAAGTGAAGTTACGATTCGGGAACTTATATATAAATATGGAGATAGATTAGCGGGGACTGGATTTGAACCAGTGATCTTCAGGTTATGAGCCTGATGGGATTTCCAAGCTACCCCACCCCGCTGTCTCCGATTAAGGGAGATGGGATAGTTAAACGTATCCGTCGTTCCAGACTTCTCACGAGAAGAACTTCCTGAGCGTGAGCATGTCCTTGAGCGACGCCTTCACCTGCAGCTTCTTCAGCGCCAGCGCCTTCATCGGCCTCAGCTCGCGCTTCCACAGCAGGTCGAACGTCTCGGAGCTGGCCGTGACAGTGATGTCCGCGGAGTCGACTCTGCCCTTCTGCAAGCCAGACACGTGGGCGTTGTCGAGCACGAAGTTGTAGGGGTCGCCGTCGGTGACTATGATTTGCACCAGGCGGTGGACGCCGCTGAGCTCGTTCGCGAGCTTCGGGTCCGACTCGCCCTTCTTGTTGAACTCGGTGATGGCCTCGTTGAGGTACTCCTCGATGCCCATTCTATCCCTCGAACTCGTCCAGCCTCCGGACGGCCTTCAGGGTCATTATGTTTTGGGCCGTCTCCCACGAGGTCCTGGTATGGGGAGGGAATGTGCCGTGGGCGGCCGTCCAGCGTTTCAGGAACGAGATGGTGTCCGGGTCTGAAGCGTAGCCTGAGCCTATGGGCTCGCCAATCTCGGCCTCGATCTGTCTGATACGCGCGTCCCGGCGGACCTTGGCGACGATCGACGCCGCGGAGACGACCGGGTATGTGGTGTCCGCCTTGTGGCGGGAGGTGATGTGTATCTTCGTGTCGAGGTCCGCGTGGAGCATGCGCGCGAACTTCTCCTCGTCGGTGTCGGCGGCGTCCACGTACGCGACGTCTGGCTCGAGGCGCTCGATGATGGCCGAGAACGCGTGCGCCTCGATCTCGTTGAGGGTCATGACCTCGCGCATGGCGTCTATCTGAGCCGCGGAGATCTCTATCAGCTCGACCTTGGCGAGCTTCCGGATCTCCGGGTCGAGCTCCTCGCGCCTCCTGGGCGTGAGCTTCTTGGAGTCCTTGACGCCTAGCCTCCTGAGCCTCGCGTCGGACTTCACGCACACCCCGCAGACCACGAGCGGCCCGAGGACCGGGCCCCTGCCGACCTCGTCTATCCCGCAGATCATCCGGCGTGGCCAACGTCCTCGTTCTAGATAAGGCTTTGAGTTGGCAGGGCTGGCCGGGGAATGATTAATCCGTGGGACGGGCATATTGATTCCCGTGATCGCCCGCGCCGCGCAGACGCTGTTCGGCTACGACCTCTCTACCAACCACGAGGTGCAGCTCATCGTCGGGGTGCTGCTCGTGTTCGTCGGGCTCTTCCTCGCGTTCTTCGGGAGGCGCATCTGGAAGGGCGTGATGGCCTTCATCGGGGGGATCATCGGGTTCGTGATCGGGCTCGCGTTCGGCACGGTCATCAGCGGGCCTCTGATAGGCCTCCTCATCGGGATCCTCGGAGGGATCATCGGGAGCTTCGTGTTCGGTTTCCTGGCGCGCGTGGGGATAAGCGTTGTCGCGGGCGTGCTGGCGTTCCTGGTCGTATCCATGCTTTTCACATCGTCTGTGAGCTCCGGGGCGCTGCTCATCGCGGGGCTCGTAGTCGGGTTCATCGTGTTCGTCATCGTGTTCGTCTTCTTCGAGGCCGCGATCAGCGTCGTGACCGCCGTCGCCGGGGGGCTGCTGTTCGGGTTCGGCCTCATCCTGCTCGGTGTGAGCATGACTCTCTCGGTCATAGGGCTCCTCGCGGTCATCGTCTTCGGGGCCGCCGTGCAGCTCTACCTGTGGCACGAGCAGGAGGAGCGGAGGCACGGGCGCGCCGTCGCTGCCCCTGCGGCGGCAGCCGCGGGGGCTGCGGGCGCCGCAGCGGCCACGCCCCCGCCCCCTCCGAGCATGCCCGGGAGGACATGTCCGAAGTGCGGGGCGCAGATGGCCTACGTGCCCCAGTACAACAGGTACCACTGCCCCAACTGCCAGTTCTGGGATTGAATAAAAAGCCGGGCATTGCTACCGTCACGTTGGTCAAAGGGCGACACTTTATATTTCGCTCCAGGTTACCGCAGTTCGTTGGCCCGAAAGGAAGCCTTGGACTGTCAGAGCAGGAGGGTTGAGAACAGCTTCAAGCTCACCCGCGTCGGGGTGACTGGCATGCTCAAGCCCGTCGTCGTGAGGAGGCACGGCAGAGACAACCATCTCGTCGCGGAGATCGACGCGTTCGTGGACCTCCCGAGCACCCAGCGCGGGTCGCACATGTCCCGGAACGTGGAGGTCGTCACCGAGATGGTGGACGCGAGCGTGAGGACGCGCGTCGAGAGCCTCGAGCAGATGGCCGCGAACATCTGCCGGGAGCTCCTGGAGCGGCACGACTACGCGAGCTTCGCCGAGGTCCGGATGTCGGCCGACTACTTCCTCGAGCGCAGGCCTCCCGGGGGGAAGGCGTCGCTCGAGCCGTTCAAGCTCATCGCGAAGGCGACCTCGAAGCGCGGCGACGGCCTCATGAAGTCCATCGGGGTCGAGGTCCGCGGGATGACAGTTTGCCCGTGCGCCGCCGAGACCGCGAGGGGCATGACCCTGGACCAGGTCCCCGAGCTCGCGAAGATCTCCGACAAGGTGCCCATGGTGTCGCACAACCAGAGGAACATCACGACGCTGACGGTCCAGGTCCCGGAGGACGTGGACATCGAGGCCGACGACCTGATCGAGATCGTGGAGGGCTCCCTGAGCAGCCCGACCTACGGCATCCTGAAGCGCAGGGACGAGGCGAACGTGGTCCTGAGGGCCCACAGGAACCCGAAGTTCGTGGAGGACGTCGTCAGGGACATCCTCGGGAAGCTCCTGAAGAGGTACCCGAGGCTCGGGGACGACGTGCATGTGACGGTCAGGAGCGAGAGCAAGGAGTCGATCCACAAGCACAATGCTTTTGCCGAGAGAGTGACTACCCTGGGAGAACTCAGGAGCAGGTAGTGTGGCCGGTTCGAGGAGGAGGCCGACGCCCGGAAAGGGCGAGGTCAGGGCAGTCGCGGTGGACGTGGACGGCACGCTGACGAGGGCCGACAGGAGGGTGGGCCTCGGGGCAGTGGAGGCCCTGAGGAAGGTGGAGGATTCCGGCGTGCCGGTGATGCTCGCGAGCGGGAACGTCCTCCCGATCGCGTTCGCGCTCTCCACATATCTCGGCTTCAAGGGGCCGGTCATCGCGGAGAACGGCGGGATCGTCTGCCACAACCAGAGGATCTGGACCCTCGGGGACCCGCGCGTGCCGAAGGCGGCCTACAGGCACCTGCTCACGAAGATCGATGCGCCGAGGCTGTTCACGGACAAGTGGAGGGTGACCGAGGTCGCCCTCAGGCCCATCGTGAAGCTAGAAACCGTGAGACGGCATCTGCGGGGGTTCGACGTGGACGTGCTCAGCTCAGGGTTCGCTGTGCACATCATGACGAAGGGCATGAACAAGGTCGTCGGCGTGAGGAAAGCGTGCGAGATCCTGGACATCCCCATTAACGAGGCCGCGGCCATCGGGGACGCGGACAACGACATCGGCATGATCACGGAGTGCGGGTTCGGGATCGCCGTCGGGAACGCCTTCGCGGGAACGAAGAAGGTTGCGTCGCACGTCGTCAGAGGGGAGGACGGCGCAGGAGTGGTCGAAGCCCTCGAGTGGCTGAGGCTCGTGTGAGAAGTTCTGGAAAGGTTTTATGCCGTGTCCTGTCGCTTAGTCCGCCGAGATGACCCTGATCGGACAGTGCCACATATGCGGCCGGCCAGCCACCTACACGTGTCCTCTGTGCGGGCAGCTGGTCTGCCCGTTCGACTCCGACCCCATCACTCACATCTGCAGGACGCACAACTCGCGGATGGGGAGGAAGGTCACCGTCAAGCGGACGAACTGAGCAGCCGCTTGGCGTCCTCTTCGGTGAGGCCCGCGGCCTTAAGAAGGTACTTCAGGCCCTTCTTCAGAATCATGTCCTTCGTCTTCTCGTCCAGGAACTTCTCCATGACGACGGGCGCCTTCTGGATGTACTCGACAGCGAACTCGGAGTAGTAGTTGCTCGAGTTGTCGGGGTCCAGCTCGGCGGCCTTGACGTACGCCTGCTCGGCCTCGTTGAACCGGCCGATCTCGACGAGGTACGCTGCGTAGGATGACTGGTAGATGGGGTTCTTCGGCTCGAGCTCGACCGCCTTCTTGTAGAGAGCCATGACCTCCTCGGGAGTCATCTTGGGAACGCCGACCGACGCTTCCGCTTTTCCGAAGTACGCCTCCGCGCACTTGGGGTCCGCCTTGAGCACCTTGTTGAACTTGGAGACCGCTGCGTCGAATTCTCCGCTCGCGAGAGCCTCATGCGCGTCCATCAGGTCCTTGTCGACATCGGCCATGGTCTTCACCGGATTCCGTTCTCGGATGTGAGCATCAATTGTGGGGGGAGTTATAAAGTGTTTTCCCAACAGTTCCCGATAACCGTCCGCACGCGCGCGGCTAGATCAGAAGATGTATCAACACGGCGTTAACGTTCTCCAGCTCCGCCGCCTCGTCCCGGATTGTCGACAGGTCCATCAGCTTGACGGACGAGAACGGATCCTTGATCCAGTCACGGGAGCCCTCAAGACCGACGTGGACTAACGCGCTCAGGTTCCCAAGCCGATTGGCCACTTCGTTGAACAAGCCGGCCACGGTCTCGTTAACGACATAGGTCTCACCGGCCTCCATCGCAAGCTGCAGGTTCGATCTGTATTGACCGACAGTTGTGTAGGTTGTGGCTAGGGCGTTCGACAAGCTGTCGAACGTCGAGGACTCGGTGCTATTCTCAGGATACATTACCTGAATCGCCCACGCGGCGTACTCGGACTGCTGAACGAGGCCTTCAGACATCGCGGCATGAGCCAACCTCCAAGGTTCAGGGTTCGACGAATGTGCTATCGTGCTTGTCTCGCTAGCGGCATAGACCAACGAGTCAGAAAGGATGGACACGAGGGCGTGCTGGGCCTTGTATTTCGCATCATGGTAATCCCTCTCTAGCGACCAGAGCGACACCGACAGAACGACCAGGACGATGAGCGCAACAGCGAGGACCGCGACGATCATCTTCGGGGCTCTCGGAACCGCATCCTTCGCTCCCTTGCCGTTGTGCGATTCCCTTTGAATGCTTCCTCCCCTCATTCGCAACTCAATCACGAATTGGATGACAGGCTAAAAACCCTTTTATTGCCCGTGGCCCTTCATGCTGACACTCGAGAGGTTCCGACATGATACCGGGCGGACGGATGAACCCCAAGCAGATGCAAGCCATGATGAAGCGCATGGGGATCAAGCAGGAGGAGCTTCAGGACGTAGAGGAGGTCATCATCCGGCTGAGGGACAAGGAGATCGTCATCAAGGACGCCTCGGTCACGGCCGTCACCGTCCAGAACCAGAAGACGTACCAAGTCGCAGGAACCGAGAAGGAGCGCGCGAGGACCACCGCCGAGAAGGAGGAAGAGGGCGGCATTCCCCAGGAGGACATCAAGCTCGTGATGGACCAGACGGGCGTGAGTGCCGCGGAGGCCAAGAAGGCGCTGGAGGAGGCTGGAGGGGCCCCTGCTGAGGCCATTCTGAAGATAATGTCCACGAGGTGACGCGCAAAGCTTAAGCGAGAGGCCGCGATTCGACACCGCCCAAGAGTTGTTGAGAATGAAACTCACAGACATGAAGACGAAATGCAGACAATGTGGCCGAGAGCTCATAGCGGATACGAAGGACGAGTCCTTCGTCACATTCTACTGCATGAGATGCGGGATCTACACCACAAGGCCGATCGAGGAGTTCAAGGAGGAGCCGAAGCCCGCACCGGCACCTGCTCCGGGAGCGACACCAGCGCCTGCCAATCCCGCGGAGAAGAAGGCCTGAACGGTTAAATACGCAGTCACCTTTTGCCTCGTAGCGGCCGCGGAAGACCAGAATTCTATCCAAATGCCCCGGTAGTGTAGCGGCCTATCATCCGAGCCTGTCGAGCTCGGGACTCGGGTCCGAATCCCGACCGGGGCGCCATCACTGCGCCGCGCACCCTTTCTTGGAGAAGGATATCTGGTAGTACACCTCGTCCTCGAACCGGGACTGCTCGACGAACTGCGTCGCGCAGGAACGCACGACGTGCTCGGGGGTCTTGCGGACCTCCTCGGGAGGGCCGAACTCGATCGGCGCGTGCTTCTGGAAATCGACGATCGTGAGCGTCCCTGTCGGCCTCAGTATCCTGTGGCACTCGTAGAGGAATACCCTCGGGTCCTCGACCTCGTGAAAGACGAATGCGCCGAAGACGTGGTCGACCGATGAGTTCACGATTGGCGGCTCTTGTATGTCGCCCAGCAACGGCATCATGTTGGCGACATTCATCTCGCGAATGCGCTGCGAGAGCACTTCGAGAATCCTCTTCTCGATATCGACGCAGAGCACGGACTTGGCCCGGGCCGCAATCGGAAACGCGAAGAACCCGATGCCCGCCCCAAGGTCGGCGACCTCGTCCGACTTGCTCAGCCGCAGATGGCCGACGATCTTGTCTGGAGGGATCGCCTTGCGCCTCCTGCTCCCATCGAGCCGCTTGAGCCAATCGCCTTCCGGTTGGAACCTGTTTCCGGGAGTCATAGATTGGGAACCTGCTAGCAAGGGCGATAATCTTTCCCCGTACTGACTCCTCGTGCGGTCGCCTTTCTGGCCCCACCGGAAAGGGAGCTATGACGCAAACTGGACAGAGGGCCACGAAACCGCTATTTCCTGTGGAGAAGGTATATTACCGATGAGGGTGATTCTCTATCCCCTTCCTGATGAGCATGGCCACACGTACAGAAATAGACACCCTCATCTACTATGTTCTGGACGAGCCGAACAGGCAGATTCTGCTGAAGGACGGAATAGGAAACGTCCCGTCGGACGTCCGAGTCTCAGCACTCAGAGGGCTGCAGGACCTCGGGTGGATCGACCACCACGGGTTGGCGGACTTCGGAGAGAGCTACTCGCTCACGAAGGAGGGACGCAGAATCGTCGCGGCGAGGCCCGAGACTTCCACCTTGGGCAAGTGCGTGGCCGATCACATCGAGGCCATCAGAGGTCTCATCTCGGCCCCGGGCGGAGACAAGAAGGAGAGCCTCAAGAAGCTAATTGCAAAAGAATGCGACATCGGAAACTGGGACAGCGCCCTGATATATTGCCATGAACTAAGGATGTTGGGAGAGCAGTCGAAGGATCCTGCGATAGTCGCATTCGCCTATTCTCATCAAGGTCGAGTCTATGTATCTCAAAACCACTGGGACGAGGCCCTCGAATCCTATCTGAACGCGCTTGAGAGATATATGGAGGCCGGCGACAGAGAGGGTGTGTGTGACACCAACAGAGCCATGGGAGTCGTCTATGGAAGCAAGGGCGACCATGCCTCTGCCATTCGCTGCTTCGAGAGCAGCCTTGCGCTTGCGAAGGCCCTCGGAGACCGAGATGCGGAAGCCATGGCACAGGGCAATCTCGCCATCATCTATGACCTCGAAGGCAGAACAGACGAATCCGAGTCGGCAAGCAAAAACTGTCTCGCGTATTTCATGGAAGTCGGGGATCTTCAGAGAGCGGCCAGGGCGTCAAACAATCTGGGGGTCCTCAACCTTTCGAGGGACAAATTCCAGGATGCAATGGAGTACTTCGACAAGACCATCAAGACGAGCAGGATGATCAAGAACACGGACGTGCTCGGAGCGGCTCTAGTGAATGCTGGCTACTGCTATGCAAGGACGGGGTCACTGGACCCAGCAATCCGCCACACGGACGAGGCCGTTGCCATATTCAAAGAGGCCAACGACTTGAACATGCTGGCTCTTTCGTACCGCAATTACGGCGTAATCGAGTTCAGGCACGGCAATCTGGACAAAGCTTCTCAATGGTTCGAGAAGAGCGTGAGGACGGCGTCCACTTCCGGAGTTGAGGATACATATGCAGCGTGCTGCTACGAGTATGGCCTCTCAATGATCAAATCCTTCGTCAATGTCAAACTGGCAAAGAAGCTTCTCACGAAATCGTCCAGCACATATCGCAGGATTGGCAATCCTGTCTTGGCTCGCAGAGCCGAGCTCGCACTTGCCTCGACATAATCAGGCGGAAGGCGAGTTGTGGTTTTCTGCTGTTTGAGTTCTCGATTCAGTCAGTGGAACCAGGTGTGGCCGCCTGTTGGCTGAACCGCGTTTGCTGCGTTGTTCAGCGCCACTTGGATGCTGTGGAACCAAGTGTGGCCTCCGTCTGGATGCACGCCGACCACTGCCAGTGCGAACATCGCTGCAATTGCTAGCACTCCCGCTACGACTATCCATACTCTCCTCAGGTTTTCACCCCGCGATACGGAATAGCATGCGGCTATTTGTAACCTGCTCCGGGGCCGTTCTAGGCGCGGAATCCGAGTCAGTATGCACCGAACACAGAAATCTCGGTCTGCGAGAGTTATATCACGGCCCTTAGCGATACTCGCGCCACCATGCCTCAGAAAGCCTTCATCACTATGACCGGGGTCAGCAAGTGGCCAGTGCTCAACAGCCTATGGGCAGCGATCTGCTGCAACGACTACTTCCCGGACAGGATCTACCTGTTCGTAACTCGCGGAAGGGAGAGCGACGGGGCCCTTCTCGCGGAGTGGATATCTGTACTGACTGAGGCGTACGGGCGCAGGACCGACCCCATCATCAAGCAGATCGACGAGGGCGATTTCGCGTCCTCCGGGAAGAAGATCACGGCGGTGATGGAGGAGGAGAGGGGCTTCGGGAACGAAGTGGCGATAGACATCACGCCGGGCCGCAAAGCCATCATCTCATCCGCGCTCCTGTCAGCGGTCGAGAAGCAGGTCGACCACGTCTTCTACCTCTATCTCGAGGACTTGAGGAACGCCGCCAACCCCTACCCGATGATACCGTTCCACCTGCAGCACTTCGTCGACCTCAAGAAGGAGGTGTGGAAGTGACGGAGATCGTCCTCTCCCGGCACGAGCTCCAGATCCTCACGAACTCCATCTACAGGAGCGACACGAGATACCTCCATGTCAGGTATCCGCTCTACGAGACTGAGCTCTTCACGCTCGACATCTACAAGCCCGAGCTCACGAAAATCGTCCGCCCGAACGACCTCGACTGGGCGAGGTCGCAGCGCAAGCCGCTCGACAGGTCCGTCAGCGCGGACGAGCTTCCGACCTTCAACGACCTGAAGAACTGTCTCCTCTCGTCTGGGTTCCTTGAGTACAAGAACGAGAGGGACGTGACCAGACAGCTCGCGGACCTCAGGGACGAAGTGCGTGACCCTAACAAGAGGCCGCGCCCGATCTTCGTCGCACTCGACACCAACGTGCTCTACGAGCGCTTCCTGTCAAGACACCTCCCCCTGAAGGATGCCGAGTCTGGAAGGATCGTCGAGGCCCAGGACTTCAGATACGCCCTGAGCGAGATCGTCCAGCTGGAGATTGACGCGAGGATAACGCACAAGTACTCGAGGGAAGAGATCCAGGGCCTCACATCCGCGCTCGGGCATGGCGACCTCGTGAAGGAGTTCTCGAACGGCAGCGGGAGGAGGGAGCGGCTGGCCAAGCTCGCGTACAACGAGATCAACTACGTCCTGACAGAGCTCAAGGCGCTGCGCGTGCGCGGCAACCCGACAAAGGAGAAGGAGGAGAACGACATCGAGATCGCCCAGTCCTACAGGAACTGGGCCCGCAACGGGCAATACGATGTGCTCCTGATCACGGCTGACGAGGATATGGTGAACCACGCGAGGGCGAGCGAACTCATGCCCTTGCAGCTCGAATTCCCCTACGACGTCCCAGAACACGGCCGGCTGGACCCCTGGAAGGCCTCCGACCTCATCTACGACCTCGCCCTCGTGTTTGGAGTCATAGGCCTGGACGGAGAGATCCTGGTCTTCGGCGAGTGGGCCGGGAAGTCCAGCGCCGACTACCAGCACGAGAACGTCAAGGTGCGCATCCAGGATGTCGCCCGCGCGGCGAATGTATCTAAGCAGCTCGATGTCTGCCGCAGGGTGCTCCAGAGGGTGCGCGAATAGAAATGGGAATTCTGGACAAAGGATTTTAACCAAGACCCCTTTCGATTCGTGCGACACTGAATCGAGTTGGAGACTGGTGTACTATGGCGGACAGTAATTCAAAGACGAAGCCGATGGTCTACGCGCTGAGCACGTGCCCGTACTGCAAGAGGACCAAGAGATTCCTGGACACCCACAAGATCGAGTACGACTTCGTGGACGTCGACCTCCTGGAGGACTCCAAGCAGGACGAGGCGTTGGACAAGCTGGAGAAGATGACCGGCAAGAGGTCGTTTCCGGTGGTCATAATCGGCAAGGAGATAATCGTTGGCCACGACGAGGAGAAGTTGAAGAAGGCCCTGAAGCTATGATCGCGCAGAGAGTGACACGGGTCTACTGTCCCGTCTGTCTCCAGAGGTTCAAGTTCGTCGAAGGGTGGAAGGAGGGCGACCTCGTCATATGCCCAATCTGCGGGCAGAAGCTCAGGCTCGAGAAGACCCTTGAGGGTTGGGTGGGAACCCGACCGGAAAAGGGCTCCGAGAAAGAGATCAGGGAGAGGTCGGACGAGTTCGCAAGGATCCGCGGATACAAGTTCAACGAGATGAAGGAGGACGTCCTCGAAGGGCTCCTCGGGAAGAACAAACTCTTTGGCGACTTCTACTGTCCCTGTCGGATGATGCATGTCCCCGAATACCAATGCCCGTGTCAGCCCACCAGGGGAGGCGATGTCGAGGTCAACGGGAAATGCTACTGCGGGTTCTTCTGGAGGAAGGACCTGGGGACTATCGATCCTCCACCGCGCCCCTAGGGCACATAGACAGGCACGCGCCGCAGCTCGTGCACAGCTCGGAGTCGAACTTCGGACGGTAGGTCTTGCGGTCCACATGCAACGCGCCGGACGGGCAGGCCTTGGCAGCCGGGCAGAAGGGGTTCAGATCACACATCTTGGGATCGAAACTGACTGTCATAACACCGTTCTCAGGGAAGGCCAGACGTAGTAAATATGGTTTTGCACGAATCGCGCAATATCGACCAGAACCGCAACTTCTCCTTTATTAGCGCTTCGGTCGGCTCAGTTTCAGTGGCTGGGGGCGCTATCAAAAGTGAGAAATACCCCCATTCTTCATCGAATACCCGTGGACGAGGAGAAGCTCGACAAGACACTTGAGCTCACGGCATCCATAATGAGCACCCGGGACATCGACACCCTTCTCAAGAAGATCGTGGACAGCGTATGCGACAGCTTCGGGTTCGAGGCCTGCGACGCGTTCATCCTTGATGACGACAAGGGCAGTTTCGTCCTCCGCGCGAGCAAGGGGTTCCCGCAGTCGGTTTCCGAGCGCTCCCAGGGATTGACGAAATCGAAGGAGGCGATCCTGAAGGACCTCGCCACCTGCAAGAAGATCGGCAGGCTCACTTACCTCTACAAGGCGGAGCCCTCTGAGAACGGCAGCCAATACTACAGCGTCCTCCACCCTGAGCGCGTGAAGGAGCCTCGCGCCCACCCGGACGATTGGCATGAGCTCGATGTCCTCTACATCATCTTCGAAGACATCGACGGGAACATGGTCGGCTTCCTCGAACCGGATGGCCCCAGGAGCAGGAAGCAGCCTTCCACCTCCATGGTGACCAACCTCGAGGTCTTCGCCGGGCTAGCCTCGGTGGCGATTGCGAACGCGAAGCTCGTGAGCGCCCTCAACAGGACGGTCAAGCTGTTCAGGGCGCTGCTGGACACGACCGTGGCGATGCAGGAGCCCGTCGACCTGAAGGAGACCCTGCAGACCATCGCGGGGAGGCTGAACGAGCTGATTCCGTTCGACGAGACGAGCGTATATCTCGTTGATTGGGAGAAGAACCTCCTGGTTCCGGTGTACGCGACAGGGCCTTACACCGAGGAGGTCATGGCGGACATCGGGCCGATAAGCGGCATCGCGGGCGTCGTGGCCAGATCCGGAAAGCTCGAGATAGTAGGCGACACCTCGGCGGACAGCAGGGTCGAGGAGATCCCGGGCATGGACGACTACGAGGGCACCCAGACGATGATGGCGATCCCCCTCAAGGGCCGCGGCGGCGTCGAGGGCGTCATGGAGCTATACAGGGACAAGGACCATCAGTTCAACGAGATCGAGTACGCGGTGGTCGAGCCGTTCGCGGCGCACGCGGCGATCGCGGTGGAGAACGCGAAGCTGAGGGAGGAGCTGCGGGCCAACTTCGACTCAGTCCAAAAGGCGTACGAGGACATGAAGGACCTCGACCGCATGAAGGACAGCCTCGTCGACACTATATCGCATGAGCTGAGGACGCCGCTCACGACGATCATGGGCTACCTGGAGATGATGCACGCCGGGCTCTACGGCGATATCACCTCGAAGATGGACACGAAGATAGGTAGCATGCTGGAGCAGGTCAAGAGGATCAATCTCCTCGTCTCGACGATGCTCGAGATGTCAAGGCTCCAGAGGAAGACCCTCACGCTTGAGTTTGAGCCTGTCAACGTGGCGATGGTCACGAAGGAGGTCCTCACAGAGACGGACCTCAATGCCAAGAAGAAGAACCACACGATCGCCGCCCTCTTCGGCAACGAGCTGCCAATCGTGGTGGCCGACAGGTTGAGGGTCCACGACGTCATCGAGAACCTCGTCGACAACGCCATCAAGTACACGAATCCCGGCGGGAGCATCACGATCGGGGCGGACATCCTCGGCGGCAAGATGCATATCTGGGTCAAGGACAACGGCGTCGGGATCGCGGAAGAGGACAAGGAGAAGGTCTTCGACCGGTTCTTCCTCGCGGACGCAGGGCTCACGAGAGAGGACGGCAGAGTCGGGATCGGGCTCTACATCTGCAAGGAGATCGTGAAGCGGCACGGCGGCGAGATGTGGTTCGACAGCACGAAGGGCGTCGGAAGCACTTTCCACTTCACGCTGCCCCTCACGAACGCCGCGAAGTAGCCAATCCGGAATAGGGTTTTATTGGTCAATCCTCATCGAACAATCTCTCTTCGCGAACCGAAAATCTTCAAGACAGGACAAAGAACGAGCAAGGGGTTTGCAGGGGTTTTCCAGCCTGTTCAGACTTCGCAGGCAAGCTTCTCGAAGACCTCAGGCGCGGGCCACGACGGGTCCTCCATGAGGTACTTGTGGATCGCCTTTGCCGCTCTCCTGCCGTCGCCCATCGCGAGAATAACGGTGGCAGCACCAGACGCGATGTCCCCGCCTGCGAACACGCCCTTCTTCGAGGTGCGCCCCTCGGGGTCGACCGCTATCGTCCCCTCCTTGGTCGTCCTCAGGTCGGGCGTCGTCATGGGGACCAGCGGATTGGGGCTCTGGCCGATGGCCACGAGCACCGTCTGCGCATCGATCAGGAACTCCGAGCCCGGGATCTTGACCGGCCTTCTTCTTCCCGATGCGTCAGGCTCGCCGAGCTGCATCCTGATGGCCCTGACCTGCTTCACGTTGCCGCAGTCGTCTCCTATGAACTCCACCGGAGCTGCGAGGAGCTCGAACCTCACACCCTCCTGCTGCGCGTGGTGGACCTCCTCGCGCCTGGCGGGGAGCTCGGCGTCTGACCGTCTGTAGAGGATGACGCTCTCCTTGCATCCGAGCCTGAGCGAGGTCCTCGCGCAGTCCATCGCGACGTTCCCGCCGCCGATGGTCACGACGCGCTCTCCCGTGCGAATCGGGGTGTCGTACTCCGGGAACTTGAACGCCTTCATGAGGTTGACCCTCGTCAGGAATTCGTTCGCGGACATGATGCCGTTCAGGTTCTCGCCCTTCAGGTTAGTCCAGTCGGGCAGGCCTGCGCCCGTCCCGACGAATACCGCGTCGAAGCTCTGCAGGAGTTCGTCGACCGTGTCCAGCTTCCCGATGACGTAGTCGTTATGGATGTCCACTCCCATCCTGCGGATGTAGTCGACTTCCGCGCGCACGATCTCCTTCGGCAGCCTGAACTCGGGAATCCCGTAGATGAGCACCCCGCCGCAGTACTGGAGCGCCTCGAAGATGGTGACCTTGTGGCCGCGCCTCGCGAGGTCGCCGGCGACCGTCAGGCCCGCCGGGCCTCCGCCGACGATGGCGACCTTCTTCCCCGTGGATGGCGCGACCTCTATCTGCCCTGGCGTCCCCTGCTTCCTCTCCCAGTCGGCGAGGAACCTCTCGAGCCGGCCTATGCCGACGGGCTCGTTCTTCTTGCCCACGAGGCAGTTGCCCTCGCACTGGTTCTCGTACGGGCACACTCGTCCGCAGACCGCCGGGAGGCTCTGCTTCTGGCGCAGGATGCGGACGGCCTCCTTGAAGTTGCCCTCCTGGACCTGCTTGATGAAGAGAGGGATGTCTATCTCGACCGGGCAGCCATCCATGCAGACCTTGCGGTTGGGGCTGCGCTTGCACTGGAGGCATCTCTGGGCCTCGAGTATCGCCGTCTGAGCGTCGAGGCCCAGCGGGACCTCGTTGAAATTGTGTATGCGCTCCTTCGGGTCCTGCTCGGGCATCGGATACTTCTTCGGCACGAGCTTCCTCGGGGCCTTCTTCTCTTCCTCGGCCATCTACTTCGCCTCCATGAACCGCTTGAGTGCGAGCTGCTCCTCAGGGATGTACCTCTTGTTCCTGGCCGTGAGGTTCTCGAAGTCCACCTGGTGCCCGTCGAACTCCGGGCCGTCCACGCACCCGAACTTGGTCTGGCCGTTGATGATGACCCTGCATGAGCCGCACATCCCCGTGCCGTCGACCATGATCGGGTTGAGGCTGACGACCGTGTGGATGTTGTACGGCTTCGTGATGTTGGCTATGACCTTCATCATGATGATCGGCCCGACGGCGTAGACGAGGTCGATCTTCTTGTTCTCCGCGATGAGCTTCTTCAGGACATCGCTGACGAACCCGTGGTGGCCCTTGGAGCCGTCGTCCGTGCAGACGAAGAACTCGTCGCTGACCTCCTGGATCTCCCTCTCGTACATCAGGAGCTTCTCGTTCTTCGCGCCGATGATGTTGATTGTGTGGTTCCCCGATTGCTTCAGAGCGCGCACGACCGGATACATCAAGGCGAGGCCGATCCCGCCGCCGATCGACACCACGTTCCCGTACTGCTTCAGGTGGGTCGGTATGCCCAGCGGGCCTACGAGGCTGAAGAGCTCATCCCCCGCCTTCATCCTGCCGAGCTGCCTCGTGGTCTTGCCGACCTCGAGCGCGGCGATGGTCACGGTCCCCTTCTCTGGCGAGAAGTCCGCCATCGTGAGCGGAATCCTCTCGCCGTGCTCCGTCGGAGTCACCATTATGAACTGCCCTGCCTTGGCCTTCCTCGCGATGTGCGGCGCCTTGATCTCCAGCTTGATGACATCCGGAGTGAGCTTCTCCGATTTCACAACCTGATACATCGTATGCACCTTCCGACGCTCGCGCAGCAACCACGGCGTGAGAGTCTGGAATGAGGCGTGAATGCCTCCGCCGCCCCATTCCTACATTTCTATATAAGCGTTCTCAGGAAACGATTATTATCACTACGATTTCGGAATGCTGGTTACTAATCGGCGCATCTGATCGGAAAGCACGAAGCGGATAGGCAAACAGGATGGAATCACGAGCCGGTGACCTGCATCTGCGTGGTCCCTGCCAATGTGACTAGGGGCACCGCCTCTATTTTCCTGTAGACCTCCTCTGGAGACCTGGTCACGCCGTCGACCTTCAGCAGGAAGTCGTCCACCGAGATCCCAAACAGGCGCTCGTTCTCTTTCAGATGTGGCAGGATGAGCTCCCAATCGGCCTTCGTCAGCCTCGTGATCCTGCCACCGTTGAGCTGATCCTCCCCCACCTGTCGCTTCGGGTCGCGCACATAGATAGCCCCCCCTGAGGCGAGCGAAAACAAGTTGCCACCCGGATATGGGGTCGGCAGATTCACCGGTCTTCCATTGGCTCCGAAGGTCATCCCATTGAGCACCACGAAGCCCCCGCCGAAGAGTGCGTTGCCAGCCATGAACGACTCGGCGAGATAGTCCAGGCAGGTTCCGTTGATGACGACTTTCGGCCTGCCCACCGCGTTGATCAAAGGTCTGCCCGCGGCGTTCCCAAGGACGTAGGTCTCTCCGCCCTTAGCCCCATAGAGGAACGTCTGCCCCACGTCGCCGTGGACCACAAGCTTTCCTTCGTACAGGATCTGTCCGAGCTGGTCCTGCCCGTTGCAGTGCACCGTGATCTCCGCGCCGTCGAGTCCGGACCCGAGATAGTCCCCCGGACTCCCGTAAACGTCGATCTTAAGTCCCTTGGATTTCGGGCCGAGGCCACAACCGATGAACCTGTGGCCGTGCGTCCCGAAGAGTACGATGCGATTCCACCCCAGCAGCCTCGCGCGCTTTATCAGGAACGATACGCCGTCGTCCCCCTCCGGCGGGAAATTCTCGCAGTCAATGGCCAACCTCGAGTATGGCGATGCCGGGGCTGATAGCTCGTCCTTGTTCTTGTCGTCGACCAGGACGAACAGCGCAGAATCGCTCTTCTCGATGGGCCTCGCATTCCTAAGAATCGAGGCTATCGCCTCGTTCGCTCGGTCGACGATCCTGCTCCTTCGGAAGCGACCGGTGTGATATCTCCTGTCCGCGAGCAGAGTGAGAAGGTCCAGGGACTCCTCCATCGCGGTGTCGGACGTGGAAGCCTGTCTGACCGCGTACTCGAAAACGCTATTGAGCTGATGGCCCGTGAGCTCCCCGAGCTTCTTCTGGACATGCTCAAACGCGGACTGAGGATTCCTCTTCGCCACGAGGTCTCTCACGGTCTCGTCAGGGCTCCCTGCAGCCACCTTCGCGAGTTCCATGTCCTCCATCCTGTCCCAGTCCGTGTAGGGCGTGGTGACCGGGTTTCCGAACTTGTTCGTGCAGATGAGGCGCCTCTTCGTCTGCTCTCCCTCTTCGGGGAACAGGCTGAAGATGAACGCGCCACCGTCAGTGTGGCTCCCGCCCCTCGCATTCCAGTAAATGTCGGCGTACTTGGGAACCGACGGGTGGTCCGCGGATATGCTGGCCAGCGCCGCGTCAATCGCCTGCTTCTCCGATGCTATGAGCCCTATCTGGACATCGCTGTCGACGAGCGCGAACACCTGGGGCCTGAGCATGGAAGTGTCCGTGATCCCCATGAGCTGGAAACGATTGTCGTAGAAGCTGTTGCGTCCAACGATGAAGAACCAGGGGCCGTCGGGAGAGCCGTGAATGTGCGTCGCCTGAACGGCCCTGTAGGTCCGCCTCTTCTCCTCTGGAAGCTGGTGGAAGTCGCGTTCGGTCGTGGGCGCAAGCGCTTCAATGATGTACTCGAGCGGGTACCCGTAGGTCCTGTTGAGCACGTCGAAGAGGAGCACTGACACCTCCGTGTCCGTCAGGAAAAGCGGTATCACGTTCCTCTGGGCGAGATACTCGGAGACCGAGTAGTAGTTCGCGAAGTCGCCGTTGTGGACCAGCGCCTCGTCTAATCCCACGAACGGGTGCGCGCCTCCTGGGTGCCACACCCTTCCCTTGGTGGGATATCTCTGGTGTCCTATCCAGATGTGCGCCGTAAGGTCCTCGAGCTTGTAGAACTTGATGACCTCCTCCGCGTAGCCCACGATCTTCATCACGATCATGTTGCGGCCATGCGACATGACGAATGCCGCCATGTCTGAGGTCGCGTAGTATTTGCTGTTGATCCTGAAACTGGTCTGATAGACGAACTCGTCCTCTGCCTTCTGCCTGTCCATCTTCTCCAACTTGTTCTTCTTGATGAACTCGTTCAGCTCGTCATCCTTGGCCCGGCAGAAGTACCTCCACACATCGGGAGGAGCGACCTCCAGGGACTGCACGAATCTCTTGTCTGTCGTCGTGCGGACCTTGTACTTCTTGTCGACTGTGTAGAACCGATTGATGAACTCCTTCTCCAGAGATGTGCGCACCTTCGGCTTGAGGTACGCGACTTGGATCAGGTAGTCCTCTTCGAGAGTCTTCCTGTCCACTTCGAGCTGCTCGGGGGACAGCCCAACGGCGGCAATGCCTCCACCTTTCCCGTTCCCCCTGTTGTGCATCTGCCGGAGAGACCGGAGGATGTGTCTTCCTTGCAGAGGGACCGAGCTCGCTATCCCGAGGACTCCACAGCCCCCTTCGGCCTCCTGAATGTGTCCAGCGTCATCCCTCGCGAACTCTTTCATCCACTCGCGAGAAGCGGTCAGCGACCGAAGGGTGTCGTTCGTCAAGGGGCCACCCCCTTCGGAGTGCCGTTGGTGAGGAGGTCGGTGCGGCCCCGCAACTCCGAGATGTCCGTCATCTCGAATCCGGAGAGGAGTTCGCACCACTGGAGACGCCACGCGTTGTAGAGGTTGGAGATTCTTTCCGCGCCCCAGTCGGCGTCGGTCAACTTGTCGAGCACCGGGTCCGTCGTCGCTATCCCTCTGGGGCAACCCCTGCCGCTCTCGCAGTTGCCGCATCTCACGCATCCGAGAGCGACGAGGTCGGCGGTTCCTACGACGGCGCCGTCCGCCCCCAACGCTATGGCCTTCGCAACATCCAGCGCAGTCCGGAGGCCGCCACTCGCGAGGAGCGTGATCTTGTCCCTGATGCCTTCGCTCACCAGGAATCTGTGGACCTTCGGTATCGCGTACTCTATTGGCATCGCGATGTTCTTCTTAGCAATCTCCGGGGCCGCGCCCGTCCCCCCGTAGCCGCCGTCCAGATGGACGATGTGCGCCCCGGCGTAGTAGCTCCCGACCGAGACCATCTCGACGTCGTTCGGCGTCGAGACCTTCACCGACATCAGGGCCTTCGGATTGATCGCGTGCGCCCAGTCGAGGTGCTTCTTGTGGTCCTCGACTGAGTAGACGCTGTGGAACGGGAACGGCGAGAACAGGCTGGTGTACGCCACAGCCTCCCTCATTCTCGCGACATCGGGCGTGTTCTTGTCGTGCAGCAGGTGGCCCCCGAGTCCGGGCTTCGCGCCTTGGGCGTACTTGAACTCCACGATCCTGGTGCGCTGGATGGTCTCTTCGCGGACCCCGAACAGGCCGGTCGCCACCTGTGTGATGACGTGGTCCTTGTACGGGATGAGGGCGTCCGGATAGCCCCCCTCGCCTGTGCAGGTGAATGTGCTCCATTTCTTCGCTGCCTTGGCCCTCGCGAGCATTGTGTAGACGCTGACGGACCCGAAGGACATCCCGCCGCCATACATAGGAATGGGGATCCTGATCTTCTCGCCGGAGCCGCGTCTGTTCAGGTCGATCGCGGTGCAGACATCCTCCGGGGGGACCACGCCCTTCTTGTCTGGAATCTTGAACTTGAGCTTGTCGAATCCTCCTCCCGAGAAGCCCACATTCCCGGGGTGATCGAGTCCGAGCGGCTGCCCGGTCTCCGCCTGTTTCCAGGTCGCGAGGATTATCTCGGAGGTCCAGCGCGGGTCGCCGAGGCTGATGAATGTGTCGCTCACGCCGATTGACAGCGAATTAGTCGGGCAGTTGGCAACGCAGAAGAAGTAGTTGACAGCGCACGATGGGCCGATGCACTTCCGGTCGTCGGGCGGCAGGATCTTCACATGGCCCTCCACGCGCTTGTGGACCCCGTAGGGGCACAGGCTCTCGCACATCCCGCACGATATGCAGGTGTCCGCCCGCTTCACGGTGTATCTGTTCACGAACTTCAGGTGCTCCGACGGGACGACATCGGCCTCAGGCACAACCTTGGGACAGCCGTCATCGCGCTTTGCCGTCGTGGTCACCCCCTTCGATACCCGAGAATGCTTCGCGTTCCACGTCCTCGAGGAATATCGCTCTTCCGAGTTCGCCTCTGAGCCTGCGGACCTCCCTGAGGCCCATCGCCCCCAATACCTCCAGCAGCTGGTCGCGCCATGCCCCCACGAGGTTCTCCAATCTCGCCTCGACCCAATCGGGTGAGGCGGTCTTCATGCCTATGGGACAGGAGTCTTCCGAGCACGTCCTGTGGTTCCTGCACTCGAGCGCAAGCATCAGTGCACGTTCGAGGGCGACCACGTCCGCGCCGCAGATGACCGTCTTCGGAACATGCTCGGCAGCGGCGACGCCCCCGCCGGCGATGATTGTGACCTCGTCCCGGATGCTCCTGGAGACCAGAGCCTTGTGGATCGCCCTCAGGGAATCCTTCGAGTGCCTGTCCCCGTTCCCGTATTCCAATCCCTCCTCGTCGTACAGGACATGTACGACCGGTATGCCGGCCGTCGCGAGCTCTTCCACCTTGCTCTCTATTCCCCTGGATGCATTGACGCGCACGGAGAGAATCGTCTTCGGGAACCGCTCTCTCAGCGCTCTCGCGTCTGATCGCCAATCGTTCGAATACGCGATCTCGAGGATCGAGGAGTCGCCCGGGATCTCCGCTGATCTGACATCAGTCCCCTCAGGGTAGACCGGGACGATCTGACTCGACCTCCCAGCGTATCCGTCGGGGAGCCGAGTCCCCGCGCTCGCGAACAGCAGAGTCTTGAGGCCGAACGCGGCCTTCGCGAGGCCTTCGAGGAGAGACTCGGACATGACTCGCATCCGGGTGACGTCAAGAACCATTGGGATCGGCAACTCCATGACTGATGGGAGGCTGGTCATCAGTCTTCCGTCACCGTTGAACTTCAGGTAGCCCGGCTTGCGGCCGACGTCGACGCTGGTTGAGATGTACTCCCTTCCGTGGATGCCGTCCCTGGTGGGCCTCACGATCTCCGACATGTCGGTCCACATACCGTCGTAGCCGGTGCCCGCAAACATCCCACGGTAACCCGCGCCAAGAACCGGAATCTTCCCGGTCTCCGCCTCGCCGTAGATCGTCAGGATCCTGAGAGGCGTCCACACACCGCGCCCGAGCGACAAGTAATCCGACCCAGGGGACATCGAGAGCGCCCTCTGGGGACAGTCCTGGATGCATCTGAAGCAGTTCTTGCACAGATGATTGACCGGATCTGCCATCTTCCTCGGATCCTGCTCGCTCCTCTTGTGGACGCCGTAGATGCACGCCTTCTCGCACTTGCCGCAGTTCACGCAGTTGTCTGCCCTCGTGATTGTGAACTTCGGAATCGGCGCGGCCCTACCAGGCACCGTCTTGATGGGGACGTGATAGCGCTCAAACACAGCGTTCGCCCTCCCGGCCGTGTGTCGGCGCTCCGATGACCAGGCCTCTCTCGATCAGCTCGTCGTACTCTGGCGTGGCCTCGGCGTAGCGGATGAATGCCTCGATCTCCTTGGCGTTCTTCCCGTGGAGCTTCTCCAGCTGAGCCTCCAGCTCATCGAATGCCTCGACCAGTTTCAGCTTGGACTGGCACACCTGCTCGCACGCCTTGCACCGCATGCAGAGGAACGTCCTGTCGGAATGCTCCTTTGAGATGGCCTCCCCTCTCGCAATCGCCTTGGCCGTGAGTAGCTTCCCCCTCGCCGTGACTCTCTCGTCCCGAACGATGAGGTACGCCGGGCAGACGCTCACGCAGGCGCCGCACATGGCACATTCGTCCGCAGCCCGAAGGAGTGGCGTCCTCGCGCTCGGCCCGAGGTTCTTCGCGGCATATGCGTGGACGGCCCGCATGGCCCATGACGTGACCGGGGAGAAAGTCAGCGCGGTCTTCATGAGAGGACGCATCACTGCAGGACTGAATGCTTTGGCAACTAGCCCGCGCATTCTGCCATCCAGAGAGAAGTACTTCCCCGAGTTCATGATCTCTCGAGGGTCGAGATCTCTCTTGGCTGCGCGCAGTCTCAAGACCCGCTCGCGGTCCTCCGCATGGGAGAACGGCGTGTTCCAGACCCCGACGGAATACGGCTTGGCCCCGAGGTCGATCAGGCTGCTGGTGATCAGCATGGACTTGACCGCATCGAGGGCGTATTCGACCGTGTTGCCCTGGTCGGTCATGTAATAGCAGAGCAGGAGCGCGTTCCCATCGGAGAGGAAATGAATCTCGAACAGAGGCTCGATGCTCATCTGCCTGCACAACGCCTCCGCACCTCGAAGGGCATTGGGCAGAATCGTCTGAGCGACGAGCACCTCCGAACCGAGCAGCCCCGGCCCGAGCTTTCGCGCCTTCATGGGGAAGTAGCGCTCGTTCCACATGTGCCGTGCGAGGAACTCCTTCTCCTCCCTCAGGCCCGTGGTCTTCAGGAGTTCGGAGAACCTGATCTCCGAGTCATCTCCTTCGACATACACGATTATCGAATGCTTTGGTGAGTAGTACTCGTGTCCTAGCAGCTTGTTAATGGTAGCGAACTTCAGCGCGCTCTCATAGATCAGATGGACGGGATGAACATCGCTCGTGATGACAGCATGTGCGAAACTCAGCGCAGAGGTCGCGTCGCCGAAGCACGCCATGTGCGGTTTCGACTTGCTGGGAGTCTTCCTCACGGCGAGTGTGACCCTTGCGACAATTCCGAGTTGCCCCTCGCTGCCGAACACCGCGTCAAAGTGCGGATCCGGCTTCGACAGCTCGCGGACGGAGCCGTCGGGCGCGACGAGATCCAGAGAGGCGACCAGGTCTCGCAGCCGGCCCTTCGAGTACGAGTTGAGTCCGATTCCGCCGGTCGCGACCCATCCGCCCACCGTCGAGAACTTGCTTGAAGGACTCGTGCTGAGGCACAGCCCGAACCGAGACAGATAGTGGTCCACATCTGCCCATCGCGCGCCTGCTTGGACGGACACGGTCTGATCTGCCGGTTCGATCCCGAGAACCTTGTCCATTCCGGATATGTCAAGGACGATGCCGCCAGCCACAGGGACTGAGCCGCCGAAAGGCGACGACCCCGAGCCGCGGGGGATCACCGCGATGCCTCTGTCGTTCGCGTACCTGAGCACCGCCGATACCGCCTCGACCGTACGAGCATGAACGACGAGGTCCGGGGTCGATCGGAACATGACGGTCTTCAGGAACCAAGGGATCTCGGACTGGTCCCTCGAGAAGAGCATCTTGACCCCCGACGAGGATGAGACCTGAAGCCCCGGGACCTTCATGCCAATCAGGTCCGCAGCCATCTGCCCTTGAGGGGCCTCCTCCCTCGCCGAGAAGCTCTTCGGGGGCTCGAGAGAGGGCGGCGTGTCGGCGTAAATAGCCCGGCCTATGCCCTCATCTGTCACATGCATCCCCCCTCAAGGACGACGGTCTCGCGAAGTCCCTTTCGGAAACGGAGCGCGAGCACCGTGCCAGACCTGCTCCGTAAGGAAGCAGCCCGTGATGCGGAACTCCCTGTCTGGCCTCAGGGGCTCTGAACTCCTCAAACAGGTATCACTGTACCGATAGGTGAATATTTAGCTGTTTGCAAATCGCCCCCCGACGAATTGCACGTCCTGGCATCCCGAACAGGTCGACTGCCGTCACCTTGACCCAGGCCCCGCTACCTGTACCGGGAGAGAGTATAAGTACGTTCAAGGCTAACCGGTTTCCAGCACTAGTTGTGCCGAGTGCAGACGAGAAGCCGAACATCGCTCATGTTTTGAAGCCGATAGTTTGACTCGCGTTAGCCGGACGCAATTGTGCGCAACAGAAAAGGAAGAATAGCCATGGAAGAGAGCGCAGGAGCGAGCTCGGAAGAGCAGCAAGCAAGCGTGGAGACAAAGATAAAGGACCTCACACCGCAGTCGAAGCGTGTGGACGTGTTCGCCAAGGTCCTCGATGTGAGCGAGCCCAAGGACATTCCGGGGAAGTTCGGGAACTCGAGGAAGGTCGCGGAGGCCACGATCTCCGACGAGACGGGGGCTATCGTGCTCTCGCTGTGGGACAACCAGATCGGCAGCGTCGCGAAGGACGATGTCATCGAGATCAAGAACGGGTATGTCTCGCTGGTGAGAGGCCACATGCGCCTGAACGTCGGGAAGTACGGCACCCTCGGCAAGTCCGAGAAGGCCATTGAGACCAACACCTCCCTGAACATGAGCGACAAGGAATACGAGCAGGAGCGCAGGTCCTTCGGTGGAGGCAGGGGTGGAGGCCGCGGCGGCTACGGCGGCGGGCGCGACAGGCGCGGCGGCTACGGCGACCGCGGAGACAGGGAAGACCGCGGGGACAGACCCAGCTACATGAACAAGGGCCGCAGGCGATTCTAGACCTCACACAACAAACCCGACTGCCTGCTGGAAACAGCAGGCGAACAAACCATTTGATTCTGTTTCTGTCCTTATTCCCGCCGTCGCACAGGATAATGGTCTATATATGGCGACGACGCTCACGGCGGCATGGCACCCGCGCCGTTCATCAGCACTTTCATCGCGCTGGCACTCGTGCCGGTGGCGTTCCTTTTCACGCACGCCTATCTGAGCGGCAAACGAAAGCTCAGGTTCCACAAGGTAACGGGCATTGCCGGGATCCTGTGGGACCTCTCGATGTCGATCTTCTACATGCTCTATCGGACTTTCGGGGGCTCCGTGGAGGGCGCGATACTGGATATCAACCCGCAGATGTGGGCCTACTTCGCAGCCCACGGGATGATCGCCGTCCTGGTAATCGCGCTCGAGTTCGCCATATTGGGCACGGGTCTCCTCCAGTGGCGCCTGAGCAAGAGGCTGAGATGGCACGGCAAGCTGTCGAATCCCCTGTATCTGCTGTGGTTCGCCGCGTTCATCTCGGGCGAGGTCGTGTACCTGGCCTTCTACGTGCTCTAGTCCCATGCATCGGCCGAAGGCCCGGAGGAGGCCTTCGGGGAAGGCCTGTCGTACCTGGACCCTGCGAGCTTCGCATACGGGAAATAGCCGAGACAGGCGATCACTCCGATGGCCATGAACACCAGCCACATGAGGGGCTTCTGTGGAATCGCGAGGGCGCTCAGGAGCCACATGCCGAACAAGAAACCGAGCCCGTTGCCAAGCGTCTGGACGAGCCCGGAGAACCCCATGTATATCCCCCTCTGGGCCGTGGGCGCGTAGTCCGCGATGATCGTGGAAATGATCGACATGTAGAATATCTCGCCCATCGTGATGACCATTATGCAGCCAACGAGGCTGTAGAAATCCCATGCGAGGAAGATGAGCCCAAAGCCCAGCGCCGCGATGAGCTGGCCCGTGAGCAGCACCCCGGACCTCCTGAGCCTCTCGAGCCTGGCCGTCATTGGCACCTGCAGCACCACCACCATGATTGCGCTCACCGCGAATACGAGCCCGAAGAGCTCCTCCGAGAGCCCGAGCTGCAGAGGATCCGTCGAGTAGAGCGGCAGGACCGACATCCACTGGGAGAAGAAGAACCAGAAGACCCCGCTGAGAGCGCAGAGCAGGAGGAACGGTCTGTTCGATGAGACCCCCAAGACCCTGCGGAACGTGATCTCCTCCCCCGTGTCCTTCGGCTTCGTCTCTGGTATGAACAGCAGGTTCAGCACGAACGCGCTGAAGAGGATGACCGCCCCGAAGAGGAACAGTACCTTGATCGACGTCGAAGCCACGATGATGAATCCGATGACCGGGCCGAACACTATCCCAACGTTCCAGCCTATCCGCAGGATGCTGAACGCCTTCGGACGGCCTTCTGGCTGAATGACGTCCGCGATCATCGCGTTCGCAGCCGGCATGTACATCGTGCCGACGAACGAGTCTGCGAGAGCAATCGCGAACAGCGACCAGAAGTTGAAGGCGAAAAAGTACAGCATGACGGTGATGCACATCAGGCCCAGGCTCATGAGCAGGACCGCCCTGCGACCTATCCTGTCGGCAAGAGCGCCTCCGAAGATCATCGCGGGGATGCCGGAAAGGGTGTAGCCCATCAGCACGACCCCCGCGAGCACTTCGCCCACGCCCACCTCGTCGACCATGTAGATGGCCAGGAACGGGAGGATCAGCCCGAAGGCCGTGTTCTCGATGAGCGCGCTCGTGAACAATACCTTGAACGCCCTGGGATAGCCGCGTATTGAGTTGACGGAGTTGGTGAGGACCCCGGTGAACCATCCAGGTTTGGCTTCCGTGCCCTCGGTCATCGAGATCGTACCCCATTATCGGATGCCGAGCCACCTCATCGGTGGGACGACAGGAATCGCCTCGGACAAATCCTATAACTACCCGGCTTCCTTTCGGTCTTGGAGCGGAGTATGGCCGTTGCCCAGATAAGGATTCTGTCAGAAGACGACGTCGAAGCCGTTCATGCGAAGACCTTGGAGCTTCTCGAGAACCCAGGAGTGGCCGTCAGGAGCGAGAGGGCCTTGAAGCTCCTGGGCGATGGAGGCGCCAAGATAGACGCCGAGAGGATGCGGGCCAGCATCCCAGAATCGCTCGTCAAGGAGACCGTCAAGAACCTGCCCAAGACGATGCGTTTCGGCGCGAGGAACCCGAGACAGGACATGGTGTTCCCGCGCGAGGGCGCTCCGTACATGGCGACGAACGGGACCGCCGTCTACATGACCGACCTGAACAGCGGCGAGAGGCACACGACGACTCGTGCGGACCTCAGGGACTTCATGATCCTCTGCGACGCGATGGACCCGCTAGACTACGTCTGGCCGATAGTCACCGCCCACGATGAGCCGGAGGAGAGCCACGCGCTCAGCGAACTCACGACCTGCCTGCTCAATACCACCAAGCACGTGCAAGGCGAGGCCATGTCCGGCGCTGAGGCGAGAGCCGAAGTCGAAGTCGCCTCCGCAATCGCGGGCAGCGAGGACGCGCTCGCGAAGAGGCCGCTGTTCTCGGTGATACAGTGCCCGATCTGCCCTCTGGAGTTCGAGAGAGGGTCGATCGAGGCGACGATGGAATTCGCGAAGGCCGGCGTACCTGTCGTGTCGATGTCGATGGCGCTGATGGGTCTGACCTCGCCGGTGTCGCTGGCGTCAACGGTGGCGATCGTGAATGCGGAGAACCTCGCCAGCTTCGCCATCTCGCAGCTCTGCAGGAAGGGTACGCCCGTGGTCTACAGCTCGGAGTCGACTTCGCCCAACATGATGACGGGCGAGATACACTATGGGGCGCTCGAGGAGATCCTCCTAGCGGCCGCCGCGGCGCAGATGGCGGACTCGTACGGCGCAGCGTCGATGGTCGGAGGATTCGGCTTGGGACTCGCAGGCAGCTCTCCCGGGATACACCTGGATCCGGCAGAGTTGATCTTCACGAGCCTCACAAGCGACACGGGCACGGATTTCGCATCAGGTATCGGCGGCCTCGACCAGGCCAAGGGAGCCTCGCTGGAGCAGATCATCATCGACTGCGACATGTGGGAGCTGGTGAAGGAGCTCAGGAGGGTCGTGCGGTTCGATGAGGAGCACTTCGCGGTCGACCTTGTCAGGTCCGTTGGCCCTGGCGGCACCTTCCTGAAGAGTCCGCACACCGTGAGGAACATGAAGAAGGAGCTCTTCATCCAGAGCCGGGAGAAGGCGAAGAACACGGCCCTATACCAGCTCAGCAGAGACCGGATGGAGTTCATCCGCTCAGCCCGCGAGAGAGTGAGCAAGGTCCTATCGACTCACAGACCAGAGCAGGTCGATGACGACACCAAGAAGGAAGTCGAGAGAATACTGGAGAGACATCAGCGGCGCTGAGTGGCACCGGGGACGATGGACTCCACGAACTTCTGCCAGCGCTTCGCCTGATCGACTCTGTTCATCAGCTCCTTCTTCCGGAACTCCGCCTTCTCGGGGGAATCCACGGACTTGAGGTCGTCGATCGCCCTGAGGAGGCCGCATATTTCCTCGAGCATCCCGTTGGCGGTGTCGATAGTCATCCGGTCGTGTTCCAGCCTCTTCTCGAGCTCGGCTTCCTTCTTCCTCAGCTGGTCGATGAGCTTGTTGACCCTCGCGGTGTCCTCGGGGGCCAACGTCTCCTTGCTGGTGAGGTCGTAGACGAGCTCGCGGAGATCGACCTCCGTGCCCCCAAGCACTTCGTGCTCGGGTATGAGCATGCCGACCCAGTACACCAGCGAGTGTATCCTGGACAGCATCTTGGCGCGATCCTCGCCGGTGAGAAGGTGCCGCGCGTCGATGCGCGCGTTCGGCTGAGGCGGAGGCGACGCGGATGTCATGGCGACCCCGGGAATCCAAATGAACCTATTTATGTGGTCCGGCAGATAAACAACGCTCGGGTCTCGAATGAAGAGCCTGCAGGAAGTACTTGTCAACACTCGTGGCGAAGACGCTTGGGGCAGGATAGACCCTGAATCGGTTCCTCCTCCTTCGAAGGAGCCAGATGTCCCCCTGACCACATGGGATCTCATATGGTACTGCCTGTGGATTCCTCCGGTCTTGTGGTGGATTTCGGGGGTCAATCCGTCGACCACTAGGTTGGGCGGCATAGGCCGATGGTTCTACTTCTTCGGCATAGGCCTTCCGCCCCGAGGATTGCTCAACCCCATCCAGTTCACGCTCTATCTCGCCATCATAGTAGGCATCCCGGGAACGATCCTCATAGTCGCAGTCGGAATGTTGGTGCCGATCGTGGCGATATTCACGGCTGCCGTCTTCGGGGCATGGGCTCTGGTGCTTCATCGGGTCTATTTCTCGTGAGGATTCCCGACATCGGCGATCAAACACCACTTCGACTATCCCTTGGCAATCCGCTTGAACGCCTCGTCGGAGACCTCGAGAGACCTGCGGATGTCTTCTCCTGAGTGCGCCAGAGAAGTGAAGAAGTGCTCGTCTGCGTGCGGAACTCCGAAGAAATGACCCTTGCCGAGCGAGTAGAGGAACCAGTGCTTCCACTTTTCTGCGTCTATGCTCCCCGCATCCCGCCACCTGCAGACATCCTTGTCAGTGAAGTACATCTGGCCCAAAGAGCCTACTGACTCGACCCAGACATCAACTCCGCGGTCTTCGGCCGCGTCACGCAGGCCGTTGAACAGAGAGTCGCCGATGGCGTCAATCTTGGCATACACCCCCGGCCTCGAGAGTTCTCTCAAAGTCGCAAGACCGGCTGCGACGGAAATCGGATGCGCGTTGTAGGTTCCGCCGTGGTACACATTGCCCCCTTCCTTGGGGACGATCTCTTCCATGATCTCCTTCTTGCCTCCGAATCCCGCGAGCTGGTAGCCTCCGCCCGCGATCTTCGCGATGCATGTGAGGTCCGGCTTGACCCCGTACCTCTCCTGAGCTCCTCCGAACGCCACCCGAAACCCGGTCAGAACTTCGTCAAAGATGAGGACGATGCCAAGCTCTCTCGTAAGCTTCCTCAGCTTCCCGAGATAGTTGTCTCTCGGAGCAAAGCATCCGCCACCGGCCTGGATCGGCTCGATGATGACGGCTGCGAGGTCATCGGCATTCTTACGCAGAACCTCCTCAGTCGCGTCCCAGTCGTTGAACGGATACATCACTACGAGGTCGGAGATGACCTTCGGGATCCCCTTGCCATATGGCACAGTCGGCTGGCGGTTGCTGGCCTTGAGCATGTCGCTCGGAATGTCGACGCCCTGCAGCGCGTAGTCGTGTCCTCCGTGGTACGAGCCCTCGGCCTTGGCGACCTTCTCTTTGCCGGTGTAGGCTCTCGCGACCCTGAGGGGGTGCATCGTCGCCTCTGTGCCGGAGTTCGCGAACCTGAACATCTCGATGGAGGGCATCGCCTTCTGGACCGTCTTCACATATTCCACGGACATCTCCGGAGATGCGCCATACAGCGCCCCCTTCTCGAGCTGCTCCTTCACCGCCCTCATGACGGCGGGATGGTTGTGGCCGAGGATCAATGGGCCGTACCCGAGAGCGTAGTCGACAATCTTGTTGCCGTCTATGTCCCACAGATATGCGCCGCGAGCCCTCTTCACGTAGAACGGATACGGCTCGAAGAACCGCACGTTGCTCTCGACTCCTGAAGGCAGAAGCTCCCTCGCCTTCCTGTAGTGGGCTCTCGATTTCCTGGTCCTGGACACATATTCCTTCTCATAGTCGGCCGGTGCCATAACGGACTACCTCGCTTTGCTCATCTCTGCGGCTCGATGATGACCTTGATCGACTCCTCCGCCTTCGAGACGAGTTCGAACCCTTTCCCCGTCTCCGCGAGCCCTAGCCTGTGGGTGATCATGTCAGAGACCACGACCTTCCCCGTCCACATGAGTTCCATTGCCTCATTGATGTCCCGAGGGCTCCCGGCGTATGTCATCGTGATCGTGATCTCGTCCTTCCACAGGTCCCCTAGAGGAACAGAGACCATCGTACCAGGCATGGGCGGGGCGAAGACCAACACGGTCCCGCCGCGGTCAACGGACTTGAGAGCTTGGTCGATTGCCGATACGGCTCCAGTGCACACGATAACCAGGTCAGCTGCCCTTCCGCCGTTCGCCTGCCGGATGAGGCTGGGGACGTCCTCCCTCGCATCGAACACCGCATCCGCCCCCATTCTCCTCGCGGCGTTCATGCGGTACGGCGAGACGTCGGTGGCCATGACTCTGCGGGCCTCGAGGGCCTTTGCGAGCTTGATGTTCAGTAGCCCCGCGATCCCGCTTCCGAGGACGGCCACAGTGCTCCCCGTCCTGAAGCGCGCCGTCTTGAACCCCCTCACCACGCACGCGAGCGGCTCGATGAACGCACCGTCGTCGTATGTGATCTCGTCGGGAAGGACATAGACGCCCTTCTCCACGTTGATCTCGGGGACTCGGATGTACTCGGCGAATCCCCCGGGGTAGAAGTTCGTTGTGCGGAGCGTGTCGCATGTCGACTCGTGGCCAGCTCTGCAATAGGCGCACTCGCCGCACGAGACATGGTGGGAGACGAAGACCCTCTGGCCGACCTTGTATCGCGTGACCTTCTTGCCGACCGCGACGATGTCCCCCGCAATCTCGTGGCCGAGCACGAGAGGCGCGCGCTTGATCCTGTACCACTCCATGACGTCGCTCCCGCAGATGCCGCTGGCGATGACCTTGACGAGCATCTCTCCGGGGCCGATCTCTGGCTTCGCCATCTCCTCGAGCCGGACATCATGGTTGTTGTAGTACATCGCGACGCGCATCAGAGGTCCCCGCCGAATCAGTGATCACTTGGCCTTCGAGAGCTTCTTGAACAGGTCGTATCCTTCCTTGGCTGTCGCGTCCTCATGGACTATCTTGCGGACCGCCTTGATCATCGGGATCGGATGGTCGGACTGCCAGATGTTGCGACCCATGTCGACGCCTGCCGCGCCGGACTTGATCGAGTTGTACGTGAGCTCGAGCGCTTCCTTCTCGGGAAGCTTTGGGCCGCCCGCGACGACTATCGGCACGGGGCAGCTCTCCACGACCTTCTCGAAGCCCTCGCAATAGTAAGTCTTCACGATGTGCGCCCCGATCTCGGCCGCGATCCTGGACGCGAGTGCAAGATATCTCGCGTCCCTCTTCCCGAGCTCCTTCCCGACCGCGGTCACCGCAAGGACCGGCATTCCGTGCTTGTGCCCCTGGTCCACGAGCTCCGCGAGGGACAGAAGCGTCTGCCTCTCGTGCTTGCTCCCGACGAATATGGACAGAGCCACTCCCGAAGCGTTCAGGCGGAGAGCGTCCTCGACGCTCGTGATCAGGCCCTCGTTGGAGAGGTCCTCGCCGATGATGCTTGTCGCGCCTGAGACGCGGAGCACGACGGAGTTGACAATCGACGGGTCAATAGATGACCTGAGCACTCCTCGGGTGAGCATGATCGAGTCCGCATAGGGGGCAAGCGGCATGATCGTCTTGCGTGGTACTTCGAGTCTGCTGGTCGGGCCAAGGAAATAACCGTGGTCCACCGCGAGCATGACCGATCGTCCAGTGTCCGGCCTTATGATTCTTGAAAGCCTGTTGTTCAAGCCCCAATCCATGGTATTGCACCTCCAGCGAAGGAGCCATTTCTGAAAGGCCGTCGATGCTTTAAAGGTTCTCCGCGAGGCGCCTCACTCACGGTATGGGCACGGTACAGAGGAATGGCTCGTGCCAGCTCTGTTGGTTTCACGTTCGTGCATACGCAACTACTTCTTGTCGGCCTTCCTCTTGCCTATGAGGAACTCGATGTCGAATATGCGCTCGGCCTCCGTCTTCGAGAATATGCCCTTCTCGATGACGAGGGCCTTAACGGACATGTTCCGCCTCAGCGCCTCCTTGGCGATCTCGGCAGACTTCATGTAGCCGATGTGCGGGTCGAGGAAGGTCGCGATGGACGGGTTCTTCTCGAGGTAGCTCCTGCATTTGGCCTCGTCGGCCACTATCCCGGATACGCACTTGTCGATGAACACCGGGATGTAGTTGTTCAGGAGGACCATCGACTCGAGTATGTTATGGATGATGACAGGGTTCATGACGTTCAGCTCCATCTGCCCCGCCTGAACGCCCATGGACACCGCGAGGTCGTTGCCCACGATCTGGAAGCATATCATGTCCATGCACTCTGCCATGACCGGGTTGACCTTGCCGGGCATGATCGAAGACCCGGGCTGGGTCGCGGGAAGCCTGATCTCTGCCCATCCGGTCGTCGGCCCTGAGTTCATCAGACGCAGGTCATTCGATATGCGGATGAGCTCGAGGGCGAGCGCCTTCACCCCGCTCGAGACTGCCGCGAGGTCCAGCCTGCTCTGCAGCGCCTCACGTGGGTCCTCGGCCTCGATCAGGTTCAGACCCGTGATCTCCCGAAGGTGCCTCACGACCTGTCTGTGATAGTCCGGGTGCGTGTTCGCTCCGGTCCCGACGGCGGTCGCGCCCAGCGGGACCTCCTCGAGCAGCTTCAGCTTCTCCTTCAGCTGGCTCGCGGCCTTCCTCACGGCGACGGAATAGGCGGTGAACTCCTGGCCGAGAGTTATGGGGAGGGCGTCCATCAGGTGAGTCCTCCCTGACTTGAGCACGTTGGAGAACTCTTGCCCTTTCCTGGCGAAGGCCCGGGTGAGCTGCTCGAGCTTGTCCAAGAGGTCCTGCGCTATGATCAGTATGCAGAGTCTCATGGCGGTCGGGTAGGTGTCATTCGTAGACTGCGCCATGTTCACGTGGCCGTTCGGATGGACGAACTTGTATTCCCCTTTCTTGTGGCCGAGAATCTCGAGGGCTCGGTTCGCCACGACCTCGTTCATGTTCATGTTGAATGAGGTCCCAGCGCCTGCCTGGAAGTCATCCACAACGAACTGGTCGTGAAGCTTCCCGGCCAACAGCTCGTCGCACGCGGCGACGATCGCGTTGCCGATCTTCTGCTCGAGCCATCCCACATCCATGTTGGCGAGCGCCGCGGCCTTCTTGACCATGGCGTAAGCGTTGATGAACTCGGGGCGTGCCATGATGCCGCTCACCGGGAAGTTCTCGGTGGCCCTCAGGGTCTGAATTCCATAGTATGCCTGAGCGGGGACTTCGCGCTCGCCGAGGGAGTCCCTCTCCTTCCTCATCTTCATGGGGACCAGTCCGTGTCGAGAGCAATCTTGGTGGGGTCTATTTCTAAATATCCCCTAGGCCTGAGGGTGCCCGACTGAGGCTCGATGACGTCGAAACATTATAGACTGGCTCGGACATCGCGGAGCTGAGGTCGAACACCGTGAACGATGTCATACACACCCATCTCGTGCACGAAGGCGGCTACAAGTTCAGCGTCAACTTTGACGAGCAGGACATCGAGGGGAAGCTGCACATGGACGAGCCGAAGCCCGTCGGGATGTCCGAGGGGCCGACCGCGTCGATGATGCTTTCAGCCGCGGTCGGGCACTGCCTCAGCTCGAGCCTGCTGTTCTGCATGCAGAAGTCGAGGGCCAAGGTCGAGCGCATCGAGACGGACCTGGTGACGAGCCTCGCGCGGAACGAGAAGGGCCGGTGGAGGATTGCCGGAATAAAGGTGAGTATGAAGGTCAAGCCCGGGCCTGGAGACGCCGAAAAGCTCGCACGGTGCAAGGGTATATTCGAGGACTTCTGCATAGTCACGGAGAGCGTCCGGCACGGGACCAATGTGGAGGTCGAGCTCGAGACGATCTGAGGTGAGAACGATGCCGTTGTTGGGAGAGAAGGAGAAGGATTTCCTCACGAAGGAGTTCCACGCGAAGATGTTGAACGACGTGACGCTCGTTGTGTTCACGCAGGAGATCCCCTGCGGGTTCTGCAAGGAGACCATCCAGGTCTGCCAGGAGCTCGCCGAGATCACGCCGAAGATAAAGGTCGAGGTCCACGACTTCGTCATGGACGCGATGAAGGCCAGGGAGCTCCGGGTGGACAAGATACCGGCCATCGCCGTCATCGGCCTGAAGGACTACGGGATCAGGTTCTACGGCATCCCTGCCGGGTACGAGTTCACATCGCTCATCGGGACGATACTCGACGTGTCGAGAGGAGACAGCGGGCTCAGCCCTCACAACAGAGACCTCCTCAGGAACATCGACAGGCAGGTGCACCTGCAGGTGTTCGTCACGACCACGTGCCCCGTCTGTCCCAACGCCGTCCGGCTCGCGCACAGGCTCGCAATCGAGAGCGACATGATTTGGTCGGACATGATCGAGGCGAACGAGTTCGTCCCGCTGGCGCAGAAGTACGGGGTCATGGGCGTCCCGAAGACCGTGATCAACGAGGAACACGACATCGGAGGGGCAGTGCCCGAGGACCTGCTCGTGATGCACATCGTCAACGCGCTGCGGGAAGACCGGTCGTCCGCAGTCCTGATGCACTGAGAATCCCAGAGGCACGCATATGGCTGCAAGCGCGGAAAGGACGAAGAAGCTCCGAGAGATCCTCAAGGTGCTCTCCGCCATGAAGGGCACGAAGCACGCGTTCTATCTGACGGACGCGATGAGGAAAGGCCTCAGGAAGCTCGAAAGCGAGTACCCGCCGCTCGGACCCTTGACGATCACGAACGAGGGCGTGATGGAGACCTTGAAGCGGGACCACGTCGCCTGCATACTGAAGGACAGGAGCTTTCGGGCGCCGCCGCATGCGACCGTGCTCCTGATCGATGACGATGGCACAGTCATCGGCAGGGAGCTGCTGCCCGGGGAGAAGCTATCCAAGGAGGTCTCGGACAAGACCATCATGGTCGGCAAGGACTTCGTGATTTTCTACAAGAAAGGGGCTGGGAAGGGTGCCAGGTTCGTCCTTCCCCCGGTGCCTTTCTCGGAGGTCGAGAGAATCGACGGGACGCGCCACGCGATCTCCTCGAGCCCCTCGACTGCGGGGGATTACTTCCTGAGGAAAAGGGCGAGGCTCCGAGACGACCCGAAGCTCGCGTCAATCCTCATCGGATTCGACCTGAGCTGAGAAGGTTAGCGTCGTTAACCAGTCCGCGGAGGGTTTTTCGTATTGGCATGTCGAACAGGGGAGCCTCGACTTTTGAACGCGATGTTGAAGTTTGGCCACTGACTGCGATTTCGGTCCGATACTTTCGAAGAACCTTTAAGAACGGGGCATGAAAAACCGCCATTCATTCAGTGTCTAATTCCGTACAGAGGGAACGTTTAAATTCAGTCTTAGCATGCGCGTTCTCAACCATCCTGAGCGGAGCGTTGAGGCCGCATCGGGATGTAGGCCTATGGTGTTAGAATGGCAAAAGCGAACCCGTTTGAAGAAATGAAGAAGATGGTCGACAAGGCCGGAAAGACCCTTGGACTGGACCCAGGTATCGTTTCAGTCCTGAAGAGCCCAAAGAGGGAGCTCACGGTCAACTTCCCGGTCAAGATGGATGACGGATCGATCAAGGTGTTCACTGGATACAGAGTCCAGCACAACGAAGCCCGTGGCCCGTACAAGGGCGGAATCAGATACCACCCGCAGGTAGACATCGACGAGGTCAGAGCGCTCTCGTCCTGGATGACCTGGAAGACTGCGACCGCGGACATTCCCTACGGCGGCGCGAAGGGCGGCATCATCTGCGACCCAAAGAAGATGTCATTGGGCGAGATCGAGAGGATGACACGAAGGTACGCGTCCGAGATATCGATCATCATCGGCCCCGAGAAGGACATACCCGCGCCTGACGTGAACACGGGCCGACGCGAGATGGCCTGGATAATGGACACTTTCAGCATGCAGAAGGGCTACGCCGTCCCTGGTGTCATCACCGGCAAGCCAAGGGAGATCGGCGGCTCGCTCGGCAGACCCGAGGCGACCTCGAGGGGACTCGTGTTCTGCGTTCGTGAGGCCGCGAAGAAGACCGGCTTGAACCTGAAGGGCGCGACCGTCGCCATCCAGGGATACGGAAACGTCGGTGCGTTCGCCCACAAGCTCATCGAGCGCGACTTCGGGGCGAAGGTCATCGCGGTGTCGGACTCCAAGGGCGGCATAATCAACGAGAAGGGTCTGAAGTACGAGGAGGTCTGGGCGCACAAGGTCAAGACCGGCAGCGTCATGAACTTCCCAGGCTCGAAGCCCATCAGCAACGAAGACATCCTGGAGCTCAAGGTCGATGTCCTGTTGCCTTGCGCACTTGAGAACGTCATAACGAAGGACAACGCCGCGAAGATCAAGGCCAAGATCTCCGGAGAGGGCGCTAACGGCCCGACGACCTTCGACGCTGACGCCATCATGTGGAAGAACGGCGTGCTCGTCCTGCCCGACATCCTCGCCAACTCTGGCGGTGTGACTGTCAGCTACTTCGAGTGGGTCCAGAACAACTACAACTACTACTGGACCGAGAAGGAAGTCAACGAGCGCCTCGACCAGAAGATCACCACGGCGTTCCACGAGGTGTGGGACATGCACGAGAAGCACAAGTGCAACATGAGGGACGCAGCGTACCTCGTCGCCGTGAAGAGGGTCGCGGACGCGACGAAGCTCCGCGGTTTCTACCCGTAGAACATCTGCAAAACCCGATCCATCCGGGGAATCCGCTCCGGATGGTTACATCCATTTTTCCCGTCGAGCGCTGTCCATTCATCCCAGAAGGAGCACCAAGACCACGATGACGAAGACAACGATTACGATCAGCGGAACAATCCACGGCAGAAGATAGCCTCGGCCCTTCTCCTCAGAGACCTCCTCGCGCATCTCCTCCTCCATCTTGTTCGCCTCTGCCTCGATTCCCAATTCCCCCGTCCTCTTGTCCGGCATCACGTCGATTCACCTTGCTGATTGGGCTATAGCAGCTCCTACCTCGTCCGCGAGCACGATCTTCTGCTCGCCGGACTTCATGTCCCTGAGAGTCACGGACCTCTTCTCCATCTCCCCCCTTCCGACGATGACCGCATACCTCGCCCCGACGGAGGAGGCGTACTTCAGGTTCTTGCTAAGGGTCCTTCGCATCAGGTCAACGTCCGCCCTCAGCCCCTGTGACCTGAGCCTTGCGACGATGCCCAGGGCGTACTTGCGCATGTCGTCCTTGGCCGGGATGACGAAGGCGTCGAGAGGGACGTATGGCTGGGAGGTCCTTTCCTTTTCCAGTGCGAGCATGACCCTGTCTATCCCGATGGCGAACCCTGTGCTGAACACAGGCTCTCCGCCGAAGAGCTCGGAAAGCGTGTACGACCCGCCTCCAAGGACCTGCTTCTCCGCCCCAAGGTTCGGAGCGTCGATCTCGAAGACCATGCCCGTGTAGTAGTCGAGCCCACGGACGATGCCAAGGTCGAGCTGGCACTCTTCGATCCCGTAGACCTTGAGCGCTTCGAATATCTCCCGGGTGTAGCTGGTGATCTCGGACTGCTCGAGGTTGTTTAGTTGCTCCACCTCGCCCTTGATTTCCGCGATCGCGGTGATCTTGTCGAAGAGTGTCCTCGGCAGGCCCCTCGCGTCGAACATCTCGCCCAAGGCATCGAAGTCCTCCTTGTCGATCATCCGAAGAATGTCTGCGGCGGCCGCCGGATCCTTGACCTCGGTCTGGACCAGGGACTTCAAGATGCCGATGTGGCCGATCCTCACGACGATGTTCTCGAGCCCCACGGCGTGTATGCAGCCTACCGCAAGGGCGATGACCTCGGCGTCGGTCTCGGGATTCTTGTTCCCGATCAGTTCAGCGCCCAGCTGGAAGAATTCTCTGTACCTCCCGCTCTGCGGGTTCTCGTACCTGAAACAGTTGCCGACATAGTAGAGCTTCAGGGGCCTCGGCGAGGTGGACAGCTCGTTGACGAAATAGCGCATGACGGAAGCCGTGATCTCCGGACGGAGGGCCATCTCCCTGTCGCCCTTGTCCTTGAACACGTACATCTCATCGACGACCTGGGGGCCAGAGCGCAGCTTGAACAGCTCGGAATGCTCGAACGTGGGAGTGACGACCTCCCCGAACCCGAACCGGTGGCAGACCTCCCGCATCGCCTGCTCGGCCTTCCTCCGGCGATGCATCTCCGCGGGTCCAAAATCGCGCGTGCCCCTCGGCCTTTGAATCATCGGCCGCATGAAAGGGCGAATACCGCTTAATGCTTTTGGACGGCGAGGGTGAGGTTCATATCCACGCCGTCGCCTTCGGTCCCTGATGGATACCCTCTGGATTGCGCTCGCCATATTCCTAGCCACCTACGCCCTGATCTCCATCCGGAGGCTCCCGAAGGTCAAGATCGACAGGCCCGCCGCGGCCCTCATCGGCGCCGGCCTCATGGTTGTCTTCGGGGTGGTCAGTCCCGACGACGCGCTCTTTGCGATCGAGGGGAACATCGAGATCATCCTGCTCCTCATCGGGATGATGCTGCTCGTCGCGGGCCTCGAGCTCTGCGGGTTCTTCGAATGGGTTTCCCTTCGGATGATCAAGTACTCGAAGAACCAGTTCCGATTCCTCGTCCTAACGATGGTGGTCACCGGGTTCCTCTCAGCGCTCGTTCTCAACGACACCATCGTCCTTCTGTTCACCCCGATCATAATCAGGACCTGCAGGCTGCTCAAGTCCAACCCGATACCCTTCCTCGTGGCGGAGGCCATCTCCGCCAACATCGGGAGCGTGGCGACCGCAGTCGGCAACCCCCAGAACGCGTTCATCGCGACGAAGGCGGCGATACCGTTCACAACGTTCGCGATACGCCTCGTGCCCGTGTCGATCGTCTGCATGGCCATCGCGATAGCCATGCTCTATCTCTTCTATCGGAAGGACATCGAGCAGGGCTCCGCCCATGTGTTCCGGAAGAAGATCCTAGACCAAGGGTGGAAGGCCTTCGAGGAGGAGATCGTCAAGGGGGACACGGCCACGACGTCCGGTATCAGGAAGCTGAAGGAGAGAAGGACGGGGCTGTACGCGCTCATGATCATCACCGCCGCCACCTTCGTCGCCTTCGTCCTGAGCACCTCTATCTCCGCGCCCATCGCGCTCATAGCCTTCATCGCAGGCATAGTGGCGCTGTTCGTCCTGCCGCTGCTGACCGATGTGAAGTCGAAGGAGATGCTGATGGGTGTCGACTGGTCCATAATCATGTTCTTCATCGGGCTGTTCGTCGTGCTCCAGGGGGTCAAAGACTCGCTCCTCCTGGACGACATCAAGAACGCCTTCCCCGGATTCCAGCAGAATCAGATTCCGAGCGTGGGATGGCTGACGGCGCTCTCGGCGTTCCTGTCCAACCTGGTCAGCAACGTCCCCGCGGTGCTGCTCCTCGGAGAGCTGATACCCCCGGACAATATGAATCTCTGGATCGCGCTCGCGTCGAGCTCGACCCTGGCCGGGAACGCGACGATACTCGGGGCCGCGGCGAACGTCATAGTGGCGGAGAAGGCCGAGGGCATGGGCGTCGAGGTCAACTTCTGGAAGTTCACGCTCGTGGGATTCCCGATCGCGGTGGCCACGCTCTTCGTCTCGACCCTGATGTTGATAGCCCTGTTCGGATAGTGCTCAGCCGCCGAGCCACTCGCACATGTAGATGTCCGCCTCGAGCATCTTGCCTTCTGAGTCGAAGTAGTGGTGGACGAAGTACAGGTTCCCGTCATCGTCCATGGTGGGCTCTCCCGCGAAGTTGGACAGGATCTCCTCGGGGGCACTCCAGGTGCCGTTGTCCTGCAGAACGCTGCGGAATATGGCAGGACCTATGTACCCCTTCGTGCTGCTCATCGAGGTGAACAGGAGCTGCGAGCCGTCGGATGACACGAACGGATAGCCTTCGTCCCTGTCGGAGTTTATGCCCGGCACCCGGACGGGGGTGCTCCATCCGTCGGAAGTCCTGTTCGTAGTCCAGATGTCCATGCTTCCGTTCTCAGGCCACGAGCCGCTGTGGAAGTACATCGTGTTCCCGTCGGCGGTGAGGTGCATCTCCCCGATGTCGTAGTCCACATTGATCTGCGCACCCGCGTTGCTGACATCGGTCCATTTGCCGTCCTTGTACTCCGCGGTGTAGTAATCGATCTCGCCGTAGTTCCCCTGACGGACGCTCGCGAACCACATCGTGTTGCCGAGCACGAATTGCGCTCCATCCATCTGGGGTCATGTGGCACCACCAGATCCCCGTCACTCCGTCGAACAGCTGCTCCTGTGCTGGGACGGAGACGTTGGGCGTGAAGAAGAAAAAGAACCACGTGCCGTTCGCGGTCACGAACGGGCTGTCCTCGGCCCCTGCGGTGTTCACGGGGCCTGCCATCGGAACGGGCTGAGACCACAGTGGGGAGTGCATGACGGGCTTGTGCAGGTCCCCCGTGGGAGTCTGCTTGACCGCGGTCGATGGAATCGAATCGAGTCGGTCCTGCTGGGTTATCACCGGCGTCGCCTTCGGCTGAGTGATAACTATCACAGCCAGGATGACGACGACGGCGACCGCGACTGCCACAACTGCAATGATCTTCTTTGATGCCATGGGGGTCGCCACACTATTCGGCTACAAGATACTATAACTTCGGGGGTGCGCAGTCGCGCACGCCTGCGCGACCAGATGCTTGTCTGACGGATAGCCAGCATATGTCAGACTACAGGCCAGCGAAAGGGCTTTATATGTCCGACGGCAATTATACTGGCGTCGGAAAGATCCGGCAGAAGGGATGCACTACGCCAATGAAGCCAATATCTCTCGACAGGTGCAAGCAGATAGCCGCGGAGAAGAACCTGAAGCCCGGAAAGGTCAAAGGCACGACTGAAGTGGAATTCACCAGGGGCGGGAGCGCCCGTGTCGACGTCATTGACTGGCCGGAGTTCGAGCAGATAGTCGCCCAGAAGGATCTCGAGATCCACGAGGGCGGCGGGTTCATGAAGCTGATGAAGAAGCAGTGAGCTTCTTCTTCCGGCTCCTCAAACTCCTTCCCCAACTTCTTCCTGTTCTCGATTCACCGCTTGACGACTATCGTCACGATGTCCTCGTCGGCAACCACGTGGTCGAGGCCGACTATCTGTCCCGGGAAGCGCGCGCTCTTCCCCCAGACCATCGCGTATCGGAAATTCCTGCGGAAGTCCCGATGTATCGAGTCGCAGATGGTCCCTATGGCCGAGCCGTCCTTGATCACGAGGGGCTCGACCATGTCCGCCTCCTTCCCCTGGGGCTTCATGTAGATCCTGATGAACCTCAGGGCGTCGAATATGCCCTCCCTCAGCTCATCGAGACCGATGTCCATCTCCGCAGAGATCGGTATGAGCTTGAATCCCGGGAGCTTCTTCTGGATCGCCTTAAGGTAGGCGGGCGTCACGAGGTCGATCTTGTTTATCACCGCGATGGCCGGGACGTAGAGCCTGTTGCCCGAGATGTAGTCGATGAGCTGATCCTCGACGATGTCCTCGCGGATGACAATGTCAGCGTTGACGTATCCGTATTCGTTGAGCATGTCGGCGACCAGGTCCTCGTCCAGCGTCGACTGCTTCGTCGTGAAGTTCACCGTTATGCCGCCTCGGTTCTTCTTCGCTATCACGACGTCCGGCGGCCTCTGGTTCAGTCTGAGATTCGCGGTCTTCAGCTCCTCCACCAGCACCTGGACGTTCGTCTCGAAGACATCGATCATGAGGAGGATGAGGTCCGCTGATCGCACCACCGACAGGACCTCCTTGCCTCTGCCCTTCCCCTTGTGCGCGTCCTTGATGAGCCCGGGCAGGTCCAGGATCTGTATCTTCGCCCCCCGGTGCTCCATCGCCCCGGGCACGACCGTGAGGGTCGTGAACTGGTATGCGGCCACCTCGCTCTGGGCGTTCGTGAGCTTGTTCAGCAGGGTCGACTTCCCGACGCTCGGGAACCCGACGAGCGCGACGGTCGCGTGGCCGGACTTCTTCACCGCGTACCCGCCACCCTTGGGCCCTTTCGAGCGCCTCAGCTCCAGGTCGTCCTTGAGGCGCGCCATCTTGGCCTTGAGCTTGCCGATGTGGTGCTGGGTCTTCTTGTTGTACTGGGTGCGCCCCAGCTCGTCCTCGATCTCCTTGATCTGCTCTTCGATGGTGGCCATCTGCTCACGCCTTCGTGTCGTCCCGATAGAAATGGGTTCCAGCGCCCCCTTCGAGCGCGTCCAGCAGCTTCTCAGTGTTGCAGATGACGACCTCTTCCCCGCCGCCCTCGATGAACCTTATCGCCGCGAGGATCTTCGGGCCCATGCTGCCCGGCGGGAACTGGCCGGATTCGTAGAGCTTCTTCAGCTCCGACAGGTTGCTCTTCATGAACGGCCGTTGGGTGATCGTCCCGAAATCGAGAAACACATGGTCGACGTCGGTAGCGATGACGAAAAGTCTTTCCCTGATACTCGTCGCGAGCATGGACGCTGCCAGGTCCTTGTCGACGACGGCCTCGACGCCCACATACCTGCCGTCCTTCAGGACCACGGGTATGCCCCCTCCGCCGCACGCGATGACCACTTCGGCCTGATGCTCCCCGCCGAACACCAGACGCTTCACGGGCTTGCTCTCGACAATCCCGATAGGGTCCGGGGAGGGCACGACGCGCCTGTAGCCCCCACGCTTCTTGTCGAGGACCATCGTCCATCCCTTCTCCCTCTCGAGCTTGCGGGCCTCGAACGCTGTGTAATACTTCCCGATCGGCTTGCTCGGGTTCTTGAAGGCCTGGTCGTCTTCGGAGACGATGACCTGGGTGATCAGCGACACGGCGACCTTGTCCATGCCCCTCCTGACGAACTCCGACGAGAGGGCCTGTTGCAGCATGTACCCGATTTGGCCTTGGCTCTCCGCGTCGGCAACGTCCATCCCCATTGGGGGGAGCTCGTCCTTCGCGATCTCGTTCCTCAGCAGGATATCCCCCACCTGCGGGCCGTTCCCGTGGGTTATTACGATGTCATAGCCCCGCTCGATGAGGTCGGCCAGACCCTTACACGTGACCGCGACGTTCCGCATCTGGTTCTCCTGCGTCGGCTTCTCGCCCGACCGCAGGATGGCGTTTCCTCCGATGGCTATCACGGCCGTCTTCACGCTTCTGGTCCTCCGAGGGAAGTGGCATCGATGGAGGAGCCCAGTATATAACTGCTACTCCACGCCTGGGCCAGACCACTAATCGCCAAATTATATATCGGGATACTAGGTTGCACCACGAGATGGAGCAGAAGAAGAGCGCGCCAAAGACACCAGCCCAGAGAATCCAGGAGATGCTGAAGGGCTGGGTCAAGGACTTCAGCAAGACGCCGTACATCTACCCCGTCAGCCTCGCGATCGCCGGCGGGGTGTACTACCTGACCCTCCTCTATCTCTCCAGCATCTGCTTCGTCAACCTGCTCCCGCCCTTGGTGCTTCTCGGTCTCCTCTGGATGTTCAACGTCAAGAGCGTGAAGAGGCTGGCTCTCGTCGGTCTCGTCGCGTTCCTCTTGTTCTCTGGCGTTTGGATGGTAGCGTATACCCAGTTCTACACCGGAGCTCAGCCGGAGGTGTGCGTGAGCGAGGACGGGGTCACCTTGACGAACGGGACAGTCGAGCCCTTCCGCGGTGGCGGCGGGCAGGTGTACAACTTCACTCTGGACGTGCACTACAATGTGACCGGCACTCCCGTGTACTACAAGAACGTCACGCTGCTGCTGCGCGAGGTGTCATTCCCAGGGTACACAGACACGAACGAAACGATGACCCTGCTGAACAACAACACAGTGACCCAGACATGGACCTACTACTACAGTGCTGAGATCTCCACGGCGATAAATCAGTTCGCATTCTTCGTGGAGTATCCGAACAACAGCACGCTCCTCATCGCGGGGGTATGGTCCGTGGGAGGAGCATCCCTCGCTCCAGGACCTTACAAAGCGGACAACGCCGCGATCATCCTGGCGATCCTGCCGTTCTCCTTCTTCCAGACCCTTCTGAACGTGCTTCTGGTCTACCTCCTCATCATAGGCATGATCTGGTGGACCAGGCGCGCAAGAAGGATGCGGGAGCAGCAGGTCGAGAAGTGGCAGAAGGAGCAGGCGGAGAAGGAGGCCGCCCAGCCCAAGTCCACGCAGCTCAAAGTCCCGAGCCTCGCGAAGGCCACGGGCAAGGAGAAGGGCGGGGGCGAGACCTTCGTGTGCTCGGAGTGCGGGGCCGATGTCCCTGCGGATGCGACCGTGTGCCCGAACTGCGGAGAGAAGTTCGACTAGCCTCGCACTGTCGCTCAGTCGCTGCTGGCGTTCCCGAGAATTGAGCCATTGACTTCAATGTCTGAAGAAGACTTGGAGGCCGGTCCTGGCGCCTAGAGTCCAACCGCCACAAGCACATATTTATCTTGGAAAACTATTTCAACTCCCGGGATGCACCCAGACAGCGTGATTCCCGCGTCTCGAGCGGAGGACGGATCGTTTGTCATCGATTGCGCATGAGCTAGCCAAGAAGCAGAAGGAGATCTCAGTTTCCGAGTTTTTCGAGAAGAACAAGCAGATCCTCGGGTTCGATTCGCTCACTCGGGCGCTCATCACATCGGTCAAGGAAGCCGTGGACAACTCGCTCGACGCGTGCGAGGATGCGGGCGTCCTCCCCGACCTCATGGTCAAGGTGGAGAAGGTCGAGAACAACGAGTATCGGGTCACCGTCGAGGACAACGGTCCCGGCATCGTCAAGAAGCAGGTCCCGAACGTCTTTGCCAGGCTTCTGTATGGCTCGAGGTTCCATACTCGTGCGCAGAGGAGAGGACAGCAGGGGATCGGCGTATCCGCCGTTGTCATGTACGGCCAGCTCACTACGGGCAAGGCCGCGAAGGTCCGATCGAAGATATCGGACGAGGACGTGGCCTACGAGTGCGAGCTGATCCTTGACACGAAGAAGAACAAGCCCGACGTCATCCGGGAGGATTTCGTCATCTGGGACAGGCCCCACGGGACGAGCTTCCAGATTAACGTCAAGGGCAAGTACATCACCGGGAAGCAGTCCATCTTCGAGTACCTCAAGGGCGTGGCGATCGTGAACCCCCATGCCAAGATAACCTTCGTCCCGCCCGAAGGGAACACGGTCGTCTTCGAGAGGGCTTCCGAGAACGTCCCGCCGCCCACGAAGGAGATCAAGCCCCACCCCGAAGGCGTGGAGCTCGGAGAGCTCCTGAGCATGGCCAAGTACACGGAGTCCCTCAAGATGACGAGCTTCCTGAACACCGAGTTCTCCAGGATCTCCTACAGGGTGGCGAGGGAGATCTGCGAGATCGCCAACGTGCCTCCGGACCTGAGGCCCGAGAAGCTTTCCCTTGAGCAGGCAGGGGCGCTTCTGGAGGCCATCAAGAAGGTCAAGATAATGTCCCCCGAGACCGACTGCCTCTCGCCTATCGGGGAGACTCTCATCCGGAAGGGCCTCAAGAACGTCCTGGGTAACCTGAAGGCGGATTTCTACGCTCCGCCAGTCTCGAGGGAGCCGAAGGTGTATGCCGGGAACCCCTTCACGGTGGAGGTCGGGATCGTCTACGGGGGCGGACTGAACCGCGAGGAGCCCGTCCAGATCCTACGCTTCGCCAACCGCGTGCCTCTCATGTACCAGCAGGGTGCGTGCGCCATCACTCAGGCGGTCGAGGCCGTGGACTGGAGGCGATACGGCCTTGAGCAGAGAGGAGGCCAAGGAATACCGTTCGGACCCGCGATAGTGCTGGTGCACGTCGCGTCGACGAAGATTCCCTTCACGTCCGAATCCAAGGAGGCGGTCGCCAACATCCCGGAGATCCGCGAGGAGATCGAGCTCGCGCTCAAGGCCTGCGCCCGCGCATTGAAGACTCACCTGAACAAGGCGGCCAAGCGCAGCAAGACCAAGGTCAAGTTCGAGATTGTCCAGGACATCATCCCGATGATCGCGGAGAAGAGCGCGAAGATAGTAGGAAAACCGGTCCCCAGGATCGCGGGGACCATCACGAAGATCATGAACGTGGTCTGGATCGACGACGAGGTCGTCTTCGAGAAGAACAGGCACCACATCGCGGTCAAGATCTACAACTACACCCCCAAATCGCAGAGCTTCCACCTTCACATGCTGGTCCCGTACGACAAGGTCGACCAGCGCACGCTGAAGTCCCAGCCCCTCGAGGTCAGGGAGGGGAACAAGGTCACCTGGGACGTGAAGAGGATCGCGTCCACGGACATCTTCGAGCTCAAGTTCGACCTGCACGGGATGCCCCAGGAGCAGTACGACGAGAACGAGGTCTACGTCAGCGGGATCGACCCCGCATCGGTCATCGGCGTCGAGGTCCTCCCGGGCGACTGGGACCTCGAGCACCTGAAGATCACAGAGGAGCGGGAAGAGGAGGCGGCGGAGCCCGGGGAGGAGGGCGAGGTCGACTACGACGAGGGGGCGGAGGCGATAAAGGATGAAGAATGAGGAGCGCCACCAGAACGCCGTGAACAAGTTGACGGAGCTGGCCGGGAGCGTATACGACCAGATCGACGGCGGCAAGATACCGAAGATGATGATCCCGCTCAGGACCAAAAGCAACATCAGGTTCGACCCGAAGAGCGCCGTGTGGAAGTACGGCAGGGCCATGGGCGCGAGGTCGGCGAAGAAGCTCACGGGAGCGCAGATGCTGCTGCGCACGATGTACATGCTCGAGTTCATCGAGGACATGATCAAGGAGGAGAAGAGCTCGACCCTGAGGGAGATGTACTACATCTCGGAGGGCTGGGCCAAGGGGAAGTTCAACGCGCAGGACGAGTCGAACATGCTCGCCGAGGACCTGGAGATCATCACGAACTGCATGAGGGAGGACTTCAAGCTGAGGCCCGAGGAGGACGGCGCGCGTGTCATCGGGAACATCACGATCCAGGAAGTCGACCGCAAGGGCAAGAAGAAGAAGATCAACTGCAGGGACGACGTGGGCGATTCCGGATACGGAATCCCGTACAACGTCGAGAAGGACAAGATCAACTTCATCGACTGCGACGCCGACTTCGTCATCGCGATCGAGACGGGCGGTATGTTCGACCGGCTCGTCGAGAACAAGTTCGACGAGGACGCCCACGCGATCCTGGTGCACCTCAAGGGACAGCCTGCGAGGAGCACCAGGCGTTTCATCAGGAGGCTGAACGACGAGATGAAGCTCCCGGTGCTCTCGTTCACAGACGGCGACCCCTGGAGCTTCAGGATCCACGCGTCGCTGGCCTACGGCGCCATCAAGACCGCACACCTGTCCGAGTACCTCGCGACGCCCACCGCGGAGTTCATCGGCATCTCGGCCTCCGACATACTCAACTACGAGCTGCCGACGGACAAACTCAACGACAAGGACATCCAGGCCCTGAACGCGGAGAAGACGGACCCGAGGTTCAACGACGAGTTCTGGAAGCACGAGATAGACCTGATGCTGGAGATCGGCAAGAAGGCTGAGCAGCAGGCCCTCGCGAAGTACGGCCTCGATTACGTGACCGACACCTATCTCCCCGAGAAGCTAGCGGCCCTCGGGATCATGAAGTGATCAGGCGGACCACGAACACAAATTGCATCTGCAGCTCTGCCCGTTCATCCCCGAACTGCCCGTCCACATCATTCGCTCGAAGGAACGATAGACTGAGTAGCCTCTGGAGAACATGCCGTCCAGGGAGCGCATCGCGAGCCCAGGCACGGAAATCGATATCTCCTCGAGGCCTGCATCCGCAGCAATGAGTTCCGCGGAGTAGTCCAAGCCGGGCCGGAGCGTCTTGGATATACCCCTGGGACGCCGTCGCTGTGAGTGGACACAGATTATATGCACGAACCGGGATTCCAGCGGCACATGGAGATGGATCCCCAGTGCGTCCCGTGCCTTATCAGGCGGGTCCTTTTCGAAGCCGAGGAGGCCGGAGGCGGGAAGAGCGTCGAGGCCGTCTGCAACGCCAGCCGCACCCTGGGCAAGCTCTTCGGGCCCGGAGTATGCTCGGCAACCGTCGCGACGCAGGTTCACAGAGAGACCTATGAGCTTCTCGGGACTGACGACCCATATGCGAGGCTGAAGAGGAAGAGCAACGAGGTGGCGCTTAGCATCTATCCCGAGGCCGAAAGGCTAGTCCAGCGCTCGAAGGACCCGCTCAGAGAAGCATTCCTCTGCGCCGTGGTCGGCAACGTCCTCGATTTCGGGATATCCACCGGATATGACGAGCCGACGAAACTCCGCGCGGAGTTCAAGCACCTCATCGCCGAAGGGATCGGTCATGACGATACCGACAAGATCAGAAGGGCCCTCAAGAAATCACGACGCGTGGTATACCTCGCGGACAACTGTGGCGAGATAGTCCTGGATCGGCTCGCACTGGGGGAGCTCAGCAAGTTCGAAGCGCATCTCACACTTGCAGTCAAGGAGGAACCGATCCTCACGGACGCCACACGAAAGGACATCAGGGGCCTAGGGATCGAGCGACTCGTCGATGCGGTGGTCGAGGCCCCTGGATTCGCAGTGGGGGTCGACCTCGACTCGCTGCATGGCCCCTTCGGAAGACTGCTCAGGGACGCGGACCTCGTGATTGCCAAGGGCATGGCCAATTTCGAGTCGCTATCGGAAACCGACATCGCGCCGGTCGCGTATATGCTGCGGACGAAGTGCGAACCCGTGTCCCGGTCCATGGGATTGCCAAAAGATATCAACGCGGTGAAGCTGTTCACCAGGCGGCCGAAGACATGATCGACTCGATATCGTGGAAGAGCTTCGTCAACAAGCGGACCAGCACGTTCACGATTGCCACGGGCTCGTCGGATGTCGAGGAGAATGTCATTGTGAAGGTGGTGTCGGGGGACGAGTACGGGATCGGGAGCGCGTGCCCTTCGAAAGTCACCCACGAGACCCTTCAGTCAATCGAGGGGTTCCTGACATCTGTTCCCAAGAAGCTCGTGGGCACGGACGAGTCGGACCTGCTGAAGCTGCATCAGCGGCTGGACGCGATCGCGCCCGGCAACACCGCCGCGAAGGCTGGTGTGGACATCGCGATCTTCGACCTTCTCAGCAAGAGGGACAAGAAGCCGCTCTACGAGTTCCTCGGAGGCTCTAAGGACAGGATGCCAACCGACATGACGATCGGCATCGAGCCCAAAGAGGTCACGGTCAAGAAGGCCCTGCTTCATTTCAAGGCGGGGTTCAGAGCCCTGAAGGTGAAGGTGGGCCTAGACCTGGAGGAGGACATCAGACGCGTCGCCGCGGTAAGAGAAGCCGTCGGCCCGCGGGTGGAGCTACGGGTAGATGCGAACCAGGGCTACAGCGTCGAGAGGGCCATCAGATTCGCCGAGGCGATGGTTCCGTACGACGTCGTGGTGATAGAGCAACCCGTGCCGGCGGACGACTACGCGGGACTCAAGGCCGTCACGAATGCGAGTCCGATCCCCATCATGGCAGACGAGTCCGTGAGATCAGTCCTCGACGCGCGCAAGGTGGCTAGAGAGGGCGACGCGGACATGATCAACATCAAGCTGATGAAGAGCGCGGGGATAAACGATGCAGTCATGATCAACAGGTTGGCCGAATCCACGGATATGAACACGATGATCGGATGCATGGGCGAGATCCAGGTGTCGATCACCGCCGCGCTTCATTTCGCCCTGAGCTCGGAGAACGTCAAGTTCGCGGACCTCGATTCTCATTTCAGCATCGTTGACGATCCCTCGTCGGGTCTCGTCTTCAGCGAAGGGATGCTCGTCGCACCGAACCGACCAGGCCTCGGGATATCGACGCCGCTGGATGATGCCAGATAGGCTACTGCGCATGAACGGACGTCCAACACGCTTATAGCATACCTCCAATATGCACTGCCAGTTCATCAGGACGAGAGTTCCGATGCCGACCAAGAAGATCAGCGAGCTTCAGAGCGCGGAGCTGAAGTTCAGGGCCCTGCTCAACAAGCGCGACGAGATCAACGAGCAGGCACAGGTCCTGAGGTCCGAGAGGGACGCCCTGCACGAGCAGAAGAGGACGCTGCAGGACCACATGAACGCGGCCCGCGACAAGAGGGACGCGTTCGTCAAGGAGATGCGCACGCACAAGCAGAAGCGGGACCACTTCCAGGGCAAGGCCAAGGAGCTCATCGAGTTCAAGAAGAAGATGAAGGGGAAGCAGGTCGGAAGCCTCAAGGAGGAGATCCAGGCGAGGCAGGCCGACATCAAGATGATGGAGCTGAAGCAGCAGACGGTTCCCATGAGCATCCCGAAGGAGAGGGAGCTCCTCGACCATATCAAGTCCGGCACGACCGATCTGGAGAGGCTCAAGAAGGTCCTCGCGGAGCAGGAGAAGATCCAGAAGGAGATACGGGACCTCGACCACAGCATCGACACTTTCTTCAGACAGGCCGACAAGGAGCACGCGGAGGTCGTGCGGCTGTCCGAGGAGCAGCACAAGGCGCACGAGGAGGCCTCGGCATTCCTCAAGGACATCGCCGCCCTGACAGCGTCGGCCAACAAGAAGCATCACGATTTCATCAAGCTCAGAGAAGAGGCGGACGCGGTCCACCAGAAGGCCGCGGAGATGAGGGACAAGGTCATCGAGATGCGCAAGGAGAAGCGCGTGGAGCGGATGGAGGAGTTCAAGGCCATCCGAGACGTGAACCTCGCCGCCAAGCGCGCTCTGGACGACAAGGCCAAGAAGGACCGGGCAGCAGACGAGGCTCTCGAGCTTCTGTTCAAGAAGGGCAAGATCGAGATCCGCTGACTCGCTCTACTTCTTCTTCGGCCTGGGCTTCGCCTTCTGCGGCTTCTTCTTCTCTTCCTTCTTCGCTGGCGGCGGCGCCTGCTTCGGCTTCGTCGCGGGCCTCTTCGTGAACACGAGCATCGAGGCCGTCGGCTCGACGGTCACCACGTTCCTCTCAATGAGGCCGCGGATCTCGTCCTCCTCGTCCTCCATGGCCTCCTCGAGCTCTTTCTCGGGGCTAGGGCTCTTCGCCGGCTTCTTTTCCGCGACCACCTTGGAGGGCTTGGCCGGCTTCTCGGGTCTTCCCTTCGCCTTCGCTCTCTCCTTCTTCTCCGAAACCTCGGGCGGGCGCTTCGGCTCGGGCTTCTTCTCCTTGACCTTCTCTGGAGGAGCGGGCTTCGGCTCGGGTCTCTCGATCTCCGGCGGAGCTGCCACCGCCTCAGGCTCCGCCTCTGGCTCCGGTTCCTTCTGCGGCTTCTGAGGCGCCGGCGCCTTGATCAACGGTTCGGGCTCCCCGCTCCGGAACACGGCCCCGCACTTGGGGCATGATGGTGACGAGAACTCGAACTCCTCGCCGCATATCGGGCAGTCGAGTGTGGCCCCCTCGAGCGGCAGGTCGCACCTCGGGCACTTCTTCTCATCGCCGTGCAAAGTCAGCCCACACCCCGGACAAGCGATCGGCACCACCGGGGGATTCTCCACGGGCACCTGAGAGGGCTTGAGCTTCTCGAGTATCGGTATTGGCACGGGGGCTTCCTTCACCGGTCCGGGCTTCGGTTCGGGTGAAGGGGGTTGTGGGGCGACCTCGGCCTTCGGCTGCGGAATCGGCGCTGGGGTAGCCGGCGTAGGGGGTGCAATCTCGGGCTTGGCCTCGGGCTTGACTTCGGTCTTTGCCTCTTGCTTCGGTGCCGGTGCGGGAGGCGGGGGCGTGCTCTCCTCGACCTCGGGCTCAGGGACCGGCTCCGGCTTCTTCACTTCGGGTTCCGGTTCCGGCCTCGTGAACTTCAGCTTCGGCTTCGAGTAGTCGTACACAGAGGGCGGGGGCCCGGCGTCGCGCGCAGGAACGGTCGGGACGACGGCTCTCGGAGGGGAGACCCTCTCCCGCGGGGTAGGCCTCTCCGGAAGCTTGCCCTTCTTGATGTAGACCTGCCTGTCGTACTGGGTCTCGAAGTAGATCCTGTCCGTCTCCGTGAGCAGCGCGATCGGCAGGACGAGGTCCCTCTCCTTCAGGCCCGTGTATTCCTTGAGCTCCTCGATCGTGGCGCCCGGCGGCTCCACGAGCTCGAGTATGGTCTTGAACGCCGCGTCCATGTCGATGTGCTCCTTCGCTGGGGTGGTCTGGATGTGCGTCTTCCGGTCCACGATTCCCCTGAGGTATTCCTTCGCCCTGAGAAGGAAGTGGCCCGGGTCCTGCTCCAGGATCTGCCTGAGTGGAGCGGGGTCGAGGCCCAAGGACTCCCAGCCGCTGATCTGGTCGAGGCACATGCCCCTGTAGAACTCCTTCGCGACGCCCTCCTTTGCGACCGTGCTCTCAGGCTTCAGGTCGAATGCGCGCTGGTAGTGCCGGAGCGATTCGCTGCTGTGGCCGAGCTTCGACTCGAGCTTGGCCATGTTGATGTGGGCGTCGAACATGTCGGGGTCGAGGCCGAGGGCCTTGTCGAAGCAGATCATGGCCTCCTGGTACATGCCCATTGACTGGTATACCACGCCTTTGTTGTTCCAAACTGTCGGGTTCTTCGGGTCCGCCTTGAGGGCCTCATCGTAGGCCTTGAGGGCGGCCTCCTGTTTTCCTTCAAAAGCGTTCATATTTCCCACGTTGCTCCATGAGACGCTGTCCTTCGGGTCGATCTGAAGGGCGGTCTCGTAGTTCATCCTGGCCTTCGGATACTGCCTCATGCGGTAGAGGACGTCCGCCTTCATGCTCCACGGGAGGGCGAACCGGTCCTCGATACCGACGCGGGCGCACTGTTTCAGCACGGCATCCGTGTGCTTCAGGGCGCCGTCGTAGTCCCCCGTGTCCATGAGCCTGTTGGCCCACTTCAGCCTCGTCCAGAGGTACAGGTAGACCCGTTCCCGCCAGAAGTACATCGCGATCGGGAGGAATGAGAATATGATTCCGATCATCGCCAGCGTACGGTCGTACTGGGAGTAGTTGCCCGAATTGACGATCTCTATGCCGGCCTGTTCGTGGAACGCGAGCAGGAAGATGGCCATGGCCCCCATCAGCCACGCGCCGATGAACCCGTCCCTGGTCTTGATGGACTGCAGCCCAAAGAGCGCGAAGACCATGCCCGACACAAGTAGGATGAGGTTGGGCAGGGTGACGAGGAACGCCTGGGTGTCCGGCGTGCGCCACAGGAAGAATGCCTCGTGCACGGGCACAAAGATCATGAGAATGAGGCCGATGCCGAACAGCGCGAGGCGGGAGGTGTCGTATCTCGGTATGACGCTCGATGCGAAGACGACGAGGACGAACCCCGAGACGAGCAGCACGCTCGCGAGTACCGCCCACGCCTCGATGGACTTGCCGAACGCGACGAGCACCAAACCGTCGACGACCATGAGGGTCAACCCTGTGACCGCGAGATACGGCTTCGGGACGGGGAGCTTGGTCTCCTCGTCAGGGAGCTTCTTCCCCGAGAACAAGAGGACCATGCCGAGGAAGACGAACACCCCAGTGACCACGAACACGTAGGAGTTGTAGATGGTCCAGGCACCCAGCCACAGGTCCTGACCTGCGAAGTATTGCAGCGCCGCCACGACTATCACAGACGCGTACAGGATGAGGATGAACAGCCTCGGGCCGCCGAGGATCGGCGTGAAGGGCCTCTCCGCCTCGGACTGCTCCCTGAACTGGCGGAAGGACGTCGTTGCCTCTCGGCTAGCCTGTGCGCTAGTCGAATGCATCCCTTCAGCTGCCATTTTGGTGCTCACCAACCGGGGGGTTCCTTCTTGAGCTCATACGCCTAATGGCTATCAACATTATTGGCACTATCGCTACCACGGCCAATACCTGTGAGAACTCGGGTATGATCTGACCCGGGTTCGGCGCGCCGGGTGTTGCCTTCACGTTGGTCCACTTGGACCAAGGCGCGGGACCGACCCTGCCCCAGGTCTTCTCCTGCCACGACTGTGTGGTGGTCTGGTCTATCTCCACATGCGATGCGTCGAACAGCTGGTAGCTGGTCGCCCTGTCGAATTCGAGTATCGGCGTCACCCAGAACTGGCCAGGCTGCAGGGTTATGGCCGGGAATGTGTAGACGAGCACGCCGCCGGCGTACAGAGTGTAGCCAGTGATCGTGATCGGCGCTGTGCCAGAGTTGAATATCTCGACCCAGTCCTGGCCCGCCTTCTGCTGGCTGCCCACCTCGTTCAGCATGATGCCGCCGTACGCCCTCGTGCCCGCGCTGGTCCGTGCTGCGAAGGCTATGGAGAGATCGTCCTGGCAGGAGCGCCAGTCCTCAGTGACGAAGGTCATCGGATAGGTCGTGCCCGCGGTCAGGCCCAAGAGCGAATACGCGGCTCCAATCTCGAGCTGGTAGATGTCAAGGGCAGATTCGACCGGGCCCACCTGCGTCCACTGGCCTCCGCTGTACGAGTATGCGTACGACGACAGGATCGCGTTGTCCATGCCAATGACCGCGATGGCCGCCTCGGACCCGCCGACCTCGTACCCGGTGCTCTGGTCGAGGTCCGTGTCGATGAACACCATGGCGAAGTCGGACCCGTACAGAGGTTCACGCTGGGTCACGTTCGTGACATTCTGGGCCGGGCCTTCGGGTACCGCGTACCTCACGAGGTCCCGAGGAACGCTCGACCCGCCGAGCATCGTCCCGTCCACCGCCATGTAGAAGTAAGCGGTGTCGGGAGCGGAGGACACTTTCACCCCAGAGATGTCGATGTCCTCGCTCCCGTTGCCGCTAAGGGGTTTGGAAGAAAACATGTCGCCCAGCTGGTCGAGGAAGGGAACCCTCGGGGCCCAGTCCCCGAAGGCTCCGTCTATGGCGATCCGGCTGGGCGGGTTATCGAGATATGCGATCCTGGCGCCATCCTGGGAGGAGGTGATGCGCCAGCTTAGAGGCTCGGTCGTGGCGACAGGCCGCGTCCTGTTCAGTGCGATCCCGAACGAGCTCCCGGACGAACCGTTGGCGACGACCGCATTGATATCGATGTCGACGGTGGTGCGGTCGCTGACCCTGATCGGGCTGGAGAAGGTCAGTTGCGTCGAGGAACCTGCCGCTATCGCGGCCAGTCCGTTGTAAGCGGTTATCTGGACAGGGGTGACGTTCCCCAGAAAGGTCAGGTTCAGTCCCGTGATGTATGCCGCGCTTCCTTCGTCCGAGACCCGGACCTTGAGGAAGTGCTGCTCGACTCCGCTCTGGACGACCTCCTCGGCCTCGAATATCTCCTCGAGCTGGAGCGCGGAGCCGGCGATCTGGAAGTTGACGTCCGACCAATCATCGGCGATTCCGGTATGCCTTCCCACGACGGCCACCGCCGAGTCGGACAGGAGCCCGATGTCGCACGAGAGCTCCATCTTGTTGTCTCTGAAGCCCACCGCGACTTCTGAGCGATAGACGAATCCGTGGAAGTCGGTCGCATCGGCCCTGCTGTTGAAGATGTACGCACCTGCCTCAGCCACGGACCTGTTCCATCCCACGACTGAGACCATGGCGTCGGCGCCGAGGCCGTGCGTGAGGTATCCAGTGGAGAGCCGGTTGTCGACATCGATGAAGATGTAGTATCCGTCAGCGCCGCCGTCCGCGCCCCTGAGCATCTCCCCCGGGGTCCGGATGTAGAAGTACGTGGAAAGCGAGTCGCGCTGGATCGCGTACGCCTCGACCGCGATGTCGGGGTCCGGGGAATCGGGCCGTTCCATGTAGACGTGCGCCTGGCGCCAGTCGAGGAAGTAACCGTCGATCTTCACGCTGGACTGAGGGATGGTGTAAACGAGCACCTGGGGTATGATGACGACGAACGCGACCACGAGAAGGAGAACCACCAGCTTCTTGCCGATGCTCGGGCGTTTCTGGAAGACGACGCTCCTGTGATGGTATGCCAGGCGGAACCCGTTGACCGCGCCCTTCCCGTTCACCAGCCCGTTAGTGATGCCGTTCGTGAGGCCTTTCGACCTGCGTCCGTTGACGAGGCCGCTCTGGCGGCCGTTGGTGAGGCCGTTCACCGCTCCATCCTGCTTGCCGTTGATGCGACCGTTGACGCGGCCGTTCGTCCGACCGTTGATCCTGCCGTTGATGCGGCCGTTCGTGCGCCCGTTCGTCCTGCCGTTGGTGCGCCCGCGGCCGTTTATCCGGCCATTGGTCCTGCCGTTCACGCGGCCGCCGTTCGAGGTCCCTGCCGTGCGGAGGCCGTTCGACCGGCCGATGCCGTTGATCTTGCCGTCGATGGGACGCCCTACCTCTGAAAAATGGAGCCCGTTGGTGTTGCCGCGGGGCTCGGGGTTCAGGACAGCTGTTGCTCTGTCCCTCTGGGTTCTTCTGGGGCTGGGCACTGTCTTCCTCGACCTGCATGCTGTGGCAATTTGCTCTTGGGGGGCGCGTCTTGATTCCCCCTCTTCAGATTCGATTCGGACTGCCCTCAAAAGCCTGGGGTTGCCCTACTGCGCATGCCATCTCTGGGTGATGTATGAAATTCAACACCGACGTGTTTATAAACCGGTTTGCTTGGCAGAATCAGATTTGCGAATGACGGCAACCGAAGCGGTTTTATAGCCCCCGATACAGGACGGCAGCCCCCTCTGGCATGGTCTCCGGGGATGACGAGGAAGGCAACAAAAACAAGGGAGGGAAAATGGTTTTGAAGGGGCGCTCCTCACGAACCCCTCAGATGGTGTTGACGACTGACCATTCACCAAAGGCGACCACGGAGTTCACGTTGGTCTGAAGGACCGACTGAACCTCAATCACGTCGCCCGGGTGATAGTGAGCCGACAGGTTCGTCGCCGAGGAGACTGTAATGGAAAACACTCCGTGGCTGATGTGCATCCAGCCGTCGAAGCTCGTGTCGGGAACCCAGAAGCTCGTGCCGCCGTGGAACGGATCGCCCAGCTTGTCGCCCATGTAGGCGAAATAGAGGGTCGTGACATATACAGTCGTCTGCGCGATGCTCCCCTTCTCGTAGCTCAGGTCGACGATTGTGTCCGACACCTTCTTGATGTCATTCACCTGCCAGTCGTTCGGCAGGGCCAGCTCCTGGTCGTAGGCTTCCGCACCCGGATTCTGGAGGTCGTCAAACAGACTGGTGAACCCTCCCGGGTGGGCGCGGATGCCACCACCAGCGGCGACCATGATGAACGCAACCACGACAATGGCGACGACGACTAGCGCCACCATCACACCCATGATCTTCCTATCCATCCTTCATCACTCCTTCCGTTTTTTCCGCGTCAGTCAAGGAGAATGAAGAGCCCTCTGCCGAGTCCAGCACGTGCTACTCCATCCCTTCTGTGCGCGACGCCAATATATCGGGTTATGAGTATATATTTTATTTGGTATCGGGCCGGTGGAATGCTGGCTAAGCCAAGTCGCTGCGTCCAAGTCCGTAGGACTTGACCGCTCGGCGGATCTGTACGTCCGCTGTAAGTGCGAAGGAAAAGCTCCGGGGCACCCATCCTCGCCCCCATTCGACCGGTCTCCCCACCACATCGGTCAATATGGTCCGGCCCGTGACTCTGGTAGGTGAACACCAGCATCGTATTTCAATATTGGCGGGACGCAACCCTTGACCGCCTAATATCGAGCGTATTAGCGACGATGCGGGGCGGCGAATGGGATTCTGCCTGTCTCCGACCGGCCTAAGCGCTCGCTCTCGCGGTCATCCTGCTCCCCATGAAAACCGCGAGGATTCCGATCACCAGTATCGCCAAGAACGCCCCCGCCACGGTACCGCTGCTGCTCTGAAGGGCGTCGTTGATCGGCCTCCAGAGGGCGATCATGATCATCGCGAGCACGCCGAACAGAAGAACGGACATCGAAGCACCGTGGGCCGACTTCGGGACCTTCTTCCCCGCGGACTTCGAACGTCTAACGAGGGCGAACACGACAAGACCGACCACTATCACCGCTATGGGGATCAGAATGAACGTCGCCATGTGGCTCTCGATTGGCGGGACCCAGGTCCAGTACCAATCGATCATTACCGAGATCTGTGAGCCGATTATCCCGAGGATGATCAAGGCGACGCCGATGACTCTCAGGTCGACGAGAGGGGCGCGCGCAACCGCCGGAATCTCCTCTTCCCCCCCCACGGCCTCTTCCTCGACGGCCTCCGCCTCGGCTCGAGATGGCTCGCCCTCGGGGGCCTCGGCCTCCTCGGCGGCCTCTTCCTCTCCTGCCTCGCCGGCCGGCTCCTCGACCTCTATGACTTCCTCGACCTCTTCCTCCTCGAACTCCGCGCCGCAGTAAGGACACGAGGACACATCGAGGCTGACCATCTTGCCGCAGACCGGGCACTCGGCCTCGTCCTCAGATGAGGAGGCGACTTCCGTCTCCTTGCCAGCAGATGCCTTCGCGGAACGGACGGGCTCCTCGGCCTGCTCCTCGACGACCTCTTCCTCGGTCTCCTCTTCCTCGAACTCCGCGCCACAGTACGGGCAGGCCGTGACATCAAGTCCGACGGGCTTGCCGCAGACAGGGCACGTGACTTCTTCCTCTTCCTCGACCTTCTCCTCTACTGGGGGAGCCTTTTTGGCCATCTTTTCGACCTCGGGGGCAGGGACTCGGCTCAATCTTTGTGCAATAATCATTGGGGTTTCTCTTTAAAAACGTTCCGACCTTGCTCCCTGGGGGGTCCAGAAGATGGCGCCGTCCGGGCCTGTGAGCCGCACAAAATGATATACCCGTTGATGATTCTCTGCATCGAGGGGAAGAGAAGACCTTGGATTCGGTGCCCAAGGAGTCGAACGGAGCAGCCGCCTTCCTTACTTCGCAGAATGGACAAAGGGCGCTCATCGCCGCGTTCTCGGTAGTCGCGACCCTCGTGCTCGTGTGGCTGCCCGGCACGGCGTTCGCCTACGCGTTCGGTCTGCCGTTCCTGTTCTTCGTCCCGGGCTTCGCTCTCGTCCGCCTGTTCTTCTGGAAGGGCACCTCGATGGAGGCGAAGTTCGTACTCAGCTTGGGGCTCAGCATAATCGCCGTGATCGCGCTCGCCTTCATCCTCGTCCTGACGCCGATCGGCCTGGCCTCTGACACTTCGCGACTATCGCTCGTCGTGTTCACGCTGGCGGCGGTAGC